>Ga0207695_10000711_pt1 | contig 64862 bp, 104 predicted proteins | sample KBSC54metaG_FD_184354 | JGI IMG/M metagenome (GOLD analysis project Ga0207695, IMG submission 184354) | Corn rhizosphere microbial communities from Kellogg Biological Station, Michigan, USA - KBS C5-4 metaG (SPAdes) (version 2) | ecosystem: Host-associated > Plants > Roots > Rhizosphere > Soil...
TGCCCCGGCTGCTACGACTGCACCCCGGACCCCGACGAGCCGTGTGCGTGCCTGCCGGACACCGGTATTGACTTCAGCAGCGAGGTGGCTGCGTGATGGCCGCCGCCGACGAATTCCGCAACGACTTTGCCGCGCTGTTCGTCCGCCTCGAAGACGCCCGCGGCTGCGTCCACGTCACCGAAGACGGCGCCATGTTCACCCATGACGCCGCCATGGGCGAGAACGAGATCTGCGTCGAGGCACCGGACTTCGCCGACGCTCTCGGTGAGCTGAAGTGGCTGACCGGCGAGACCGCCGCCCGCATCGAGGCGCTGACCGACGCCGTGGAGCAGCTGCACCGCACCGCACACGGCACCGACGCATCGCTGCTGCTGTGCCCGTACGCGCCGTGCAGCGGCCTGCGGCGGCACCTGCCGAACGCGCGTGGGGTGGTGCCAGCATGAGCGCGCCCGAGCCCTACTTCGACGATGGCACCGTGACGCTGTACCTGGGCGACTGCCGCGAGGTGCTGCCGAAACTTGGGCTGCAGCCGGATTCCTGCGTTGCTGATCCGCCCTACGGCGAGACCGCTTCCGAGTGGGATTGCTGGCCCGATGGCTGGGTTGACGCAGTTGCGAAGGCGCTACCGTCCTCGGCGTCGCTGTGGTGCTACGGCTCGGCACGGCTGTTCATGGACCGCCTCGGCGACTTCGCCGGGTGGCGCTTCCACCAGGAAGCCCTGTGGGTCAAGCGCAACGGCACCGGGCCCGGTCAGAGCGACCGCCTGACCCGCATCCACGAGTGGGCCTATCACTGGTACCGGGGCCGGTGGTCTGACATCCACCACGAGTGGGAACGCGAGCGCGCCACCAGCAACCGCGGCGGCGACGTCGTGCGCAAGGCTGCCCGCGCTGCGGAACACCAGCGTGCCGGACGGGCCTCCACGTGGCAGGACGACGGCATGCGGCAGCCCCGCAGCGTCGTGTACCTGATTGATGCGCCGTCGGTGCGCAACAGGAAGCGGCACCCCGACGAGAAGCCCCTCGCCACCGTCATACCGCTGGTCCGCGAGTGCACACCACTCGGCGGTCTGGTCCTGGACCCGTTTGCGGGGTCCGGCTCCACGCTCGACGCGGCCCGCCAGTGCGGCCGGCGGTCGGTCGGGATCGAGAAGAACGAGCGGTACGCCGAGGCCGCCGCAAAGCGGCTGAGTCAGCCAGTACTGGAGGCATCATGACCGCCCGCCCCGTCCCGCGCGCGCAGCTGCCCGCCGACGCGACATGCGTCCTGACCGCCGGCGGCGCCCCGCCGGACGAGCTGGAGCTGGCGCAGATCGAGCAGTTCCGGACCTTCCTGCGCTCCCACAAGGACATCGGCGAGACCAAGGCCTGCGTCGTCACCTACGGCGACGGCAACTGCCCCCACATCCCCGACCGGGCGTACCCGGCCGACCCGAACCCGCACCTGGAGGCGTGACCATGGTCGCCACGACCCCGTCCGGAAAGGTCATTACCTGCGACGGCTGCGGAGCTCCCATCGAGGAGGTCCGCGACGACATGAAGCACCCGGTGCTGTACCCGCACCAGTGGGCCGAGAAGAACGTGATCTACATCGTGTGCTCACCGCTGCCCGACGGCACCCAGCCATGCCTGAACCTCGCACGTCTGGCCGACGAGCTGTTCGAAACCACCAAGTGCCGCGTCCCCGGCTGTACCGGCGACCGCTGCCACACCGCAAGGAGGAGCCAGACGTGACAACCGCTCCTGACCCGCAGACCACGCTGACCGCACGTGAGATCGCGCGCAAACACCTGACCGTCGACGGCATCACCCTCACCCCGGCCGACATCGTCGACGCCGTCAAGGCCTACTTCGGCGACGGCCTGGACACCGACACGCTCCAGTCCTGGTGCCTGGCACTGCGGGACGAACTGTCCCGCGCGAACGTCACCACCACGGTGTCCATGTCCTGGCCAGATGAGCAGCCGCCGACCCCGCTGGGCGCCCCCGAGCTGGAGACGGAGAACGCCCGACTGCGGGAAGAGCTCGAGGCAGCCCGGATACGGCTAGACCTGCTGGCCCTTCCCGTCACCACCGACGGACTACGCGCCGTCCTTGCGGTCGTCGAGCGGCGGGAAGCCGCGGAGTCCGGGATCCCCGAGCGTCAGGCGCAGCTGCTCGCGGCCATCCGCCGAGACGGCGGCGACTGGTCGCCGATGCGCGCATGCGACCAGCTGCGAATCGACGGCCACGTCGTCACACGCGAACGCGCCCAACAGATCATGAAGCAGCTGGCCGAGCGCGGCTACCTGGAGCCAATCCGACCCCGCGCATACACCTACCGGCTCGTGACGTCTCAGCCGACGCCCCAGTGCACCAGCCACGCGCACCCGGACTTCGTTGAAGACCAGACCATCCGTTGCGAGTTGCCGGCCGATCACACCTGGCACCGCAACGGTGAGAGGACGTGGATGCCGTGACCGCGCTCCCGTCCAAGCCCGTCTGGACCCGTGTCGACCCCTGGGAGTGGTCCGTCGTCGTGACCCTCGCCAGCGGCACCGAGCGGACGCGCCGCGTCTGCAAGACCCGCTTCAAGGATCGGGGCCGCAAGGAGTGGTTCGTCCTGGACGACGGCCACGAGCCCTGGTGGCTGGCCTCGAACATCGACGACGCCAAGGACGAGTTCCTGCTGGCCTGGCACGGCTGGCGCCGCCCCTTCGGGTTCGTCGACGGCGACGGGACCCGGCCGATCTACGGCAAGAACGGCCTGCGCCGCGAGCGCTCCGTGATCCTTGCGGAGATCAAGGCCGCATACCGCGCCGAGCGGAGGGCTGGACGGTGACCGCGCTTGAGAACCTGGGGCAACTCATCGGCCCGGGCGCTGCCGAGGCCTTCAGCGAAGCCTTGATCAAGGCCCACGAGATTGGCGTACAGTCCGCACGCCAGTTTCCCAAGGTCGAGATCTACCGCTGGGTCTGCCCCGTCTGCAACGGCGCCGGCCGCTGCGAGTCCGGCGAACGCTGCCTGCACTGCCACGGCAACGGCCTCACCAACGACATCGGCGGCTGGGACCCCACCGAATGCACACCCGCGCCCCGGCCGCCTGCTGTTATGGCCCGGCCCTGCGCCGACTGCGCATACCGGCCCGGCAGCCCCGAGGACGAATCCTCCATGACCATCAAGCTGCCCGGCCCGGACGAGCCGTTCTTCTGCCACTACGGCCTACACCGCATCGGCGACGGCTACGTCAACACCGCCACCATGGGCGAACTCCCGCTCGGCGCGATGCTGTGCGCCGGCTGGTGGGCGACCGCCAACGGGCAGCCCCGGCCCGAGAAGCCGTTCCGCGACCCCGGCGGCAACGACCGGCGCGCCGACGCACCGGAGCGTGCCCGATGACGCGCCAAGGAGACCGCCGCCGCTTCGCGATCGTCGGAGTCCTGGCCGAACGCGGCCCGTCCACCGCGATCAGCCTCTGCCACGCGCTGCACCGCGGTCCCGGCACGATCTACCCCGACCTGGTGGCACTGGAACAGCAGGGCCGCGTCGTCAGCTACTGGGGCGACGCCGTACCCGGAACCGAGCTGCGGCGCCGCATGTACCGGCTGGCCACCGACGACGAACGCCGCGACCACCAGCGCCGCCGCGAACAGCTGGAGGCGGCGAAGCGCGCACCCGCGAAGCCTCCGCTGCGCGTCGTACCGAAGCCCTGCGGCGGTGCGGCATGAGCCGCCGCGCCGACCGCCGCCGCGAGGTCATCGAATGCCAGCTGCTACACGGCCCCGCGACAGTCCGGCAGCTGGCCCGCGTACTCCGGCGCCCGCAGCTCCTCATCTGGGACGACCTGACCGCTATGGAGAAAGCCGGCGCCGTCATCACCGAGTGGGTGCAACGCCCGGGCTGGCCCGACGGCGCGAAGGTCGCCGCCTACCGACTGCCGACGCTCGCCGAGACAGACACGCAGGCCGCGTATCAGGCCGCGATGGAACAGCGGATACGCGCCGCGTTCCAGGCCCGGGCCGAACAGGTCGCGCCCGACACCACGACAACCCCAGGGGGAACATCATGAACGGCCAACCCGAGCCGCCCACCGCGCTTGACCACGCCACCAGCCGCTGGCACGAGACCAACATCGCCATCGGCGAAGCCTCCGGTCACGGCAACCCGCCCGACCCGTACCGCTACGCCGCACTCCTGGACGCCCGCGCCGGCTGGTGGGACCACCTCGGCCAGCTCGCCGACCGCGCTGCCGGCACCGGCCCGGGCGTCATCCGCGACCTCTATGCCATCGCCTGCACCTACGCGGCCGAGCTCGACCGCCAGGGCGCCGCCGAGGTCCGGTTCCGGCACCGCATCCCCACGCTGCACCCCGGTGCCGAAGCGACCCGTCTCGGCCTGGATGGCGAGCCCGGCCACCGCTGCGAACAGTGCTGGCGCCCGTGGCAGATGGACCGTGACGGCGCCTGCGAGGCCTGCCCCGACCTGATCTGGGGGATCACGCCGCACAGCCGGGACGAGGCCTCCGCCTACCCGCCGGGGCAGCCGTGGGAGCCGGTGGCCCGGTACCCGGAGGACGACGAATGATCCTCACCACCAAGACCGAGGTCGACGAGGGTAAGCGCGCGCTCGTCGAGGAAGTCGACGAGGCCGCCGCCGCCATCGCACGCTGGCAGGCCGACCCCACCGATAGGAAGCGGTTCACCGCCGCTGACAACGCGATGATGCGGGCCGGCGCCGCGCTCGCCGAGTACGAGCAGACGCTGAAGACCTGGGCGGCCGGACCGAGCACAGTCGGACAGGAGAAGCGATGAGCACCGACACGCCGCCGCCACGCGAAGCCCGGCTTCCCAGCGGCACCTACGAAGGCAGCTGGTACGACGACCAGCCGATCACCGCGCAGCAACTGGCCGGGCTCAGCGACAGCGTTGAGTCCGGCGAGTTGCCCAGCTACTCGCGGTTCGTCGTACGTAAAGTGCTGGCCGAGGTCGAGCGGCTCGGTGGCGAGCTCGGGCAGCTCCTCGAGGAGAAGGCCGCCGCATTCGTCGACGCCACCACGATGTTCCGCGGCCTGACCATCCGCGATGGACAGGCCCACCTCGAGATCGAACCGGCCCGCGAGATGATCCTGATCTGGTGCGCCTCGGTCCGGGCCATGCTCGACGAACACCTGGCCCAGAACTACACCGAGACCGAACTGGAGATGCCGGCGAACTCGGTGTCGCTGGACATCCAGGACGGCCAGAACCCCACCGACTCCTACACGCTCACGCTCCAACGCCGGTACGGCAAGACGCCGCACCAGCTGCGGATGGAGGCCGAACGGGAACGGGACGAGCTGCGCGAACGGCTCGCCGAGATCGGCGGATTGCGGCCTGACCGCGAAGTCGGCATCCAGCGTCCCGGCGAAGAAGTCGAGCAGTGGTGCGGCTACTCGGACCTTCAGGTCCAGGCGTCGGCGGCCGATACGGGCGCGAAGTTTATGGAGCGAACTGCATACCGGACCAGTTGGACTGAGGTGACCCACCGTGTCTGAGCCGATGAGCGACGCCCGCCTGGAGCAGCTTGCCGGACTGGCCGAGCTGCCGTGCAGTTGCAACGACGCTGACTGCGGCAACTACACCAGCGCGCTGACAGCCGTCGAGACGCTGGAGCTGGTGGCCGAGGCGAAGCGGGCCAGCGCCGAGCTGGCGAAGCTGCGCCCCGAGTACGGCGTCCGCGTCAGATACACCAGCACGCGCATACGCGAAGAAGCCATCAGCGACAACGCCGGCGACGCCCGCGAGCAGGCCGCGAAGGTTGCCGAGAACCCCAACGTGGTGAGCGCGGTGCCGCTCAAGCGTCCGGCCGGCGAGTGGGAGGAGCTGGGCGCTGATGCCTGAGCTGATCAGCGTGGCCGTCGCGCTCGCCGCCGCCTACGTCCTCGGCTGGTGCGGACGCGGTGAGCGGGAGAAGCGGCTCGCGCGGCAGCCCAAGACGCTCAAGCAGCTCGCGCGCGAACAGGGCGTGAAGCCGTGGACGAGCATCGACGACATGCCGACGGCGCGGCACGACCTGTTCAGCGCCGAGGACCTGGCCAGGTGGGATGCGGCGGTCCGGGAGGCGAGAGGGCAGTGACGAAGCGAAAGCGGAAGCCGAAGCGGAAGGTCGCTCCCGGGTGGTGGTGGCGATTCCCGGTGATGTGTGCGGTGCTGGCGCTGCCCGTGCTGCCGATGCTGGGGCCCGGATGGGTGCTCGCGCACGTCTCAGACCTCGTTGCGAGGGTGCCATGACCAAGGCACCACGCACGCTTCCCGAGCAGATCCCGAACATCGACGACGTGCGCGCCGGCCGCGCCATCATCCGCACGCCACGAGGCGTCTACATGGCCGCCGAAGTCGCCGAGAAGCTGAAGAAGGCTGCGAAGCCGGACGACCCGTGGAGCAGCCCCTACGCACTGTTCGGCGTACCGATCTACGTGGTGCCGCCGGCGCGTAAGGCCCCGTGGCGGGTCCGTGCCTGGCGGCGACTACGGAAGGCGGCCGGACGATGAGCGACCCAACCCCGGTGAACGGCGTCATGCCCCAGCGCTACCACCAGCGCGAATGGCTGAAGGAGTTCGGCCACCCCCAGGCGCACGTCCACGCGGCCCAGTGGCTACACGCCGAGGACAAACGAGACCTCGACGCGATCCAAGCGCTCACCGAACACGGACATCAACTCGGCGAGAAGCTGACCGTCTGGCCGACATTCCCTGGCACCGGCGGCAACGTCGAGATCGGTAGCTGGGTCATGCGGGACCGGCACGGCAACGTGTTCGTGATGTTCGACGAGCACTTCAGGAACCGCTACGAGGAGTGCCATGACGCCGGTCATTGAGAACACGATCACCGACCTGACCAGTATCGCCGTCTTCGTCACCGCCTGGTGGGTGCTCGTCATCGGCGTCGCCCGCGAGATCGGATGGTGGCCGCGGTGAACACCCCGATGCACGCCGCCGATCTGCTGACGATCGTCGCCACCGGCAACGGCCAGGACGTCCTCGACGCCGTAGAAGCGATGACCGTCCTACACGGCCAGTTCCTGACCGCGCTCATGATGCGCACCGTCCTGGACCGGCTCGACGCCGAGAAGCTCATGCGGCTCGGCGACTGGGACTTCGGAGGCGAGTCGATGCGGTGGACACCCGAGCCGGCCGAGCCCGTCGACGGCGTCGCGACACTGGCCGCAGCCGAGCCGACCAATCCCGCAGCGACAAAGGAGCGACCGTCATGACCAGCATCGCTGGCGACAATCCGGCCAGCCGTCGGCCGCGATCGCGAACCAAGACGGCCGCCGAGTGGGGCGGCCACCACTGGATCGCGTTCCTCCTGGCGGGAATCGCCGTAGGGCCATTCCTTGCCAGGTTTTCCTCCCCGTGGGACAGCCCCCTCAGGACCGCAGTCACAGCGGTCATGGCCCTGGCCCTCTTCCTAGGGCTGCGACACGACGCGAAGCTGTGCGAGCGGTGCGCCGTCCGGATGCCGTTGGACGGCAACGCTGAAGCGGCACGACACGCGCGACAGCTGCACCTGATGCACCGCCCTGCCCTGTGGCTCGCCCTCGTTCTTGCCGGGCTTCCCATGACGTTCCTGCCGCCGTGGTGGGCGGCGTTCGCTGGTGAGGTCGCCGCCGTGCCGTTGTCGATGTATGCGTGGGTGTCCTCGCGTACCCACCGGCGGCTCTACCCGTGGTGCCCGCGCTGCAACTGGGGCGACGGCGGCGACGGGATCCGAGAACCGAGCCCGGACCCGTCCATCGACGCACCCAGCCCGCAGATGGCCTGATGGGTGCACCAACAACCGACGAGAAAGAGGTCCACGTGGCGACCGAGAACCCCGCGGTGCGACCGGGCCACGGCCCCGGCGTGCCCGGCGCCATGCACCTGGAGGCCTTCGGCCAGAGCATCGCCGACGCATTCGGTAAGTGCCCGTACCAGGTCGGATCCTCGACGACCAGCAAGACCTGGCGCGACGTCGACGTGCGGCTGATCCTTGACGACGACCAGTTCCACGCGCTGTTCCCCGGCTTCGCTACGGCGAACCACGTCGACGCCTTCTGGTCGCTGATCTGCGCCGCGCTGTCCGAGCTCGGCCGGGCCCGCACCGGGCTCCCGATCGACTTTCAGATCCAGTCGATGACCGAGGCGAACGAGAAGTACCCGGGCGGGATCCGCAACCCGCTGATGCTGATACGGGCCCGCGACGAGCACAAGCCCACCATGAAGGAGGCCAGCCGTGCATGACCCGTACGTCGTGGCATGGGAGATCAAGCGCCCGTGGCCCAGCAGCTACCAGACGAACAACCGCCGGCGCCGCTACTGGCCAGCGATGATCACCGTATGGCACTACGAACCCGACGGCCACAACTGGGGCACCAAATGCAACCGCCGCGGCCACTGGCGCTGGCACGTGCACCACTACCGCGTCCAGGTGCGTCCCCTGCAGCACCTGCGCCGCAGGGTTCTGACGCGCTGCGCCTGGTGCGGCGGTCGAAGCCGCAAACACGACTGCGTCAACTTCGGGACCTCCTGGAACGGCGTCCGCAGCCGCTGGTGGCGCAGCGAGGCCGGCCTCATGCACCACGACTGCCACACCGTCTGGGGCGTCAGCCGCAAGTGCCTATGCGAGGTCCCGGACGTCAGCGACGGCTACGGCAGGTGCCGCCACTGCGACAAGTTCCGCGCATGGGGCGCCGACGTCAGCGAAGCCGACCTGCTCCTCGCCGAGCTCCCAACCGGCAGCCGGATCCCGGTCGAGCTGCGGCCCCGACTCGAAGCGATCTGGGACGAACGGCTCCGGGCCCGTGGCGTCGACCCCTCGACCACCGTTAAGCCGTGGAGGTAGCGATGGAGGAGCAACCCAGGATCGCGCTCGCCGACTACCTCCAGGAGTCCGAGATCGAGACACACATCCTCGTCCAGGAGGAAGACTCCGTCCGGGCGGACTGGTGGCGCGCCAGCTGCGGACTCCACGACTGGTACACCACCGGCAGCAGGCCCAACGTCGAGGACGCCGCTGCCCATCACGTTGCCTGGGACCACACAGCATGCGCGGCCCTCGACCCCGACTCACCCGCCGACGCCCCGCTGTACTGCCGCATGCTCCCCGGTCACGGCGACGACCACGCGAACGGCGGCCGCTGCTGGGCCAACGACCGGCCGCCGGCCGTGACGCCGAACCGCCGTGAAGCGGCCGCGCCGATTACGCGGCCCGCCTCGCACTACTTCGCCGATGAGCGCAGCCGCAAGGCCTTCCTCGCGCTTTTCGGCGATGAGCTGGACGCCTGGTTCACGCCCGACTTCGCGCAGTACGTCCGCACCGGCAGCTACCCGGCGGCCGGCGGCGTGCAGCAGCCGGAAACGAGCATCAGCGCCGCGCCAGAGCTCGAAGAGATCCGCGCCCGCAACCGGCGCCTGGCGGACGTCCCCTTCCAGACACACGGCACGATCCACGGGCGCGCCTGCATCCCCTGCGAACTAGTGCGGGCCATCAGCGACGTGACCGCGCTGCTGGAGATCGTGGACGGGCTCAGCGCAGTACCCGACACGACGCCCTTCGCGATGCAGCAGCCAGAGTACGAAGCCGAGAACCGGCGACTGTGGGAGGACCTTGCCCGGGCCAACCTGGCGCGTGGCGAAGCCGACCTGCGCGTCGCTCAGCTGCGGCTTGTACTGAGCTCGACACTGCGGGCGTTCACCAAGAAACGACGCCGGCGCGGCCGCGAAACGCTGCGAACCAACTGGATCGAGGCGGCGACCATCGAACGTGGGTGGCGCGTCTTCGAGGAGACAAGGCGAACGGGGGCGCCTGGGCAACTGGGGCGCAAGCCATGAGCGACGCGTGGGCCAACGGCATCCTCGTTGCGTTCATCGCGTTCGCCTTGATCGTAACGATCGCGTTTGCCGTTACGACCGGCTATGACGACAGGGGGAAGCGGTGAAGAGGTGGGGCTGATGGAGACGGAAGGCCTGGAGTGGATCGGTTGGTTGCTGCGCGCCTGTCGGGCAGTCCGCGCCATCGGGTGGTGGGCGCGCCTTTCCCTGCGCTACGCGTTGATCACCGCCGTCACAGATGAGGCCTCTCGCTTGGCGGCCGAGCTGGCAGCGGCAAAGCCCCCGCCCAGCGGTGCACTTCGACAGTCGCTCAGGAAGGGAATCCAATGAGCCCGCTGGACTACCTGCGTGCCATGGCCGGGCGCCGGAAGCCGGCCACCGGCGGCATCGTGCGGTACGACCCCGCGAAGCCGATCATCACGCCGAACCACTGTTACGTTCAGCGCCCAGCCCCGGAACACGCGCCGGCATATGCAAAACTGACAATTCGGCTGGGTGGCCCGACACCTGAGGACGTGCGGAGGATGGCGGAGGGCCTGCGGCTGCCCGTCTCTGCAATGCCAGGGCCAGCCAAGTGCGAACAGCAGGCACAGGCTGCAGGACGCTCGCCGGCCGCAGCCGAAACGGGGTGCCCCTGCGGCGTGATCTACAGCCGCTGCTACTACCCGGTAACGCACGCGGCACCGAGGCGCTAACCCGAACCGGCTGCGCGGCCGACCCCCGGAGCCGTAGCCTGACCGCCCAGCCTCTCCATCGAATCGGGAAACGATGAGCGCCATAAACCTGGGAGACCTCCCCACCTGGATCGCAGGACTCGGAGCCTTCGCCGCGGTCGCCACGGCCCTATGGGTCGCCCACGACGGCAACACGAAGAACGAGGCCCACCGCCTCGAAGACCGCGGCCACGCCCTGACCGATTTGATCGAGGAACGTCGGCGAGCCGACAAAGCCCTGCTGGAAGAGCGTGCAATCGCCCAGGAAAACCTCGCCGACGAGCGGAAGCTCGCCGCCGGCCAGCGCCGTGCCGACCACCTGACCCGGCTGCTGCTCGAGGTCTACGACCTGTACGGCGCGTCCGTCGGGACCACCTCTGCGCCCGTGCGCAACGACGCCCTGTTCCGGATCCGGCCGCGACTCGCCGTCCTACCGCCCGAGCTTGCCGTCGCCATCCGCATCGGAGTCAGTGACTCGACCTCAACCGAGAGCCGGCGCAACAAGGAAGCGTGGCTGCGACACCGGCTTGGTCTCCCCCAGGTGCCGAAGTCCAACGGGATCACCTGGGAGATCGTGAGCCGCGAAGCCGAGTTCGACCTGTGGTGGGTGCAGCAGATCGACGCGCCCCGGCTGGACCACCATCCGTATCCGTGGCACGACTTCGATACCCTACGCAACGCCGAGGACTAAGAACACGGTGAGGCCCGGCTCAGGCTGGCGGTCAAACCGTTCGCCAGCATCCTGACCAACGGCTACCGTGAGGGACGTCCAGGTGCGACGGGCAACTCGGTTACTTCTTTCGCAAAGGTGCTAAACCGAACCGCCCATACGGATCTCTGGGCACTGAAAACAACAGAGCTTCCCCGCTGGGTGCGCAGGCCGTGGTTACTTCACCTGTTAAGTGAGTGTTGCCGGTTCGAGTCCGGCCGGGTTTCGGCCCGTAGCTTAATTGGCAAAGCGCTACGTCACCGCAGCCGTCTTGATCTCCGGCGGGTCCAACTTCATAAGCACCTCCCGGTGCGCTGGTCGCGGGTACTTCTTGCAGAGGATCGGTTCGAATCCGAGCGCCGCTTCGGCGGTGACGACGTATGGCTACGTCAAATCCGCTGCCAACCTGACCTCGGGAGGAGCACACAGACTTCGGTCGCGCCCGGTGCGCAGGCGGCGAGTTCATCCTTTGGGAGGACGAGGTCGCCGGTTCAAATCCGGCCCACCCCGGGAAGCCGGGGCGGTGGCTCAGCCTGGTAGAGCGCGTAAATTCTCGCAGCCGAGTTGACCTCGGGCGCGACCGTCTGATCAGGGCTCCTTCCGCACACCAGCAGGAAGGAGCCCTCTCCATGTCGAAGTTCAACAAGCCGGTGGCGGTCGCGGCCCGCACGACCTCCCCGATCATCAGCACCACGCCGGCCACAACCCACCAGGGCGGCGCCGGCTTCGCGCGCGACGCGAAGTCGGAACTCTTCCTCCTCGCCGTCACCAACATGGTCGGCGAGAACACCTTCTACGAGACCGCCAGCGCCCGCGACACCCGCTTCGAGGAACTCGTGCACCAGGTCGCGGTCCTCGACGGCGACTGGATGCGCCGCTTCATCCCCTGGCTGCGCGCCGAAGCCAACATGCGCTCGGCGTCCCTGGTGGCCGCAGCCGAAGCCGTCCACGCGCGGCTCGCAGCCGGACTGGCCGGCGACAACCGCCAGATGATCGCCGCCGCATGCCAGCGCGCCGACGAGCCCGGCGAGATGCTCGGCTACTGGGACTCCCGCCACGGCCGCGCCATCCCGAAGCCGGTGAAGCGCGGCGTCGCCGACGCCGTACAGCGGCTCTACAACGGCAAGAGCCTGCTCAAGTACGACACCGACACCCGCGGCCACCGCTTCGGCGACGTCATCGACCGCGTCCACCCGTCGCCGGCCCCGGACAAGCCGTGGCAGGGCGACCTGTTCCGCTACGCCCTCGACCGCCGGCACGGCCGCGAGGACACACGCCTGCCGGAAGGCAACTTCACCCTGGCCGCGCGGCAGCGCCTGATGGACCTGCCGGTCGCGATGCGGCGCGAATGGCTCACCAACATCCCGGACGTCGCCGAGAAGCTGCGCGAGGCCGGCATGACGTGGGAGTCGCTCGCCGGCTGGCTCCAAGGCCCGATGGACGCCGCAGCGTGGGAGGCGATCATCCCATCCATGGGCTACATGGCGCTGCTGCGGAACCTGCGGAACTTCGACCAGGCCGGAGTCTCCGACGAGGTGGCCGAGCAGGTCGCCGCACGCCTGGCCGACCCGGAGCAGGTGGCACGGTCCCGGCAGTTCCCCTTCCGGTTCTACGCCGCGCACAAGAACACCGGCTCGCTGCGGTGGGGCCACGCGCTGGAGAAGGCACTGAAGTCGTCGCTGGCGAACGTGCCCGTGCTGCCCGGCCGCACGCTGGTGTTGGTGGATCAGTCGCCGTCGATGTTTCCCGGCTTCTACTACTCCACGCCGAACACCTCCGACATTGCCCTGGCGGAGAAGGCTGCGCTGTTCGGCTCGGCAATCGCGCTGCGCGCCGAGCACGCCGATCTCGTCGGCTACGGCTTCGCCAACTACAAGGTGCCGATCGGAAGGGGCGATGCGGTACTGGAGGTGATGAAGCGCTTCCACGTGGAAGACGGCACCGACACGCCGCGCGCGATGGTGGAGAACTTTGCCGGCCACGACCGGGTCCTGATCGTCACCGACGAACAGACCGCACACTCGCGGCTGCCCGGCCGCACCGTAGAGAACGCGGTCCCGGCGAACGTGCCGGTCTACACCTGGAACCTGTCGGGCTACCGCCCGGGCCACGGGCCGTCCGGGACCGCGCGCAGGCACACCTTCGGTGGCCTCACCGACCAGGCGTTCCGCATGATCCCGCTCCTCGAGGCGGCCCAGTCCCAGTCGTGGCCGTTCTGATTGATGGACTGCTGAATGCAGAGAAGCCCCGGCCGAGGCCGGGGCTTCTCCGTGCGGTCAGTAGTTCACCACAGTCAGGAACTCGATGTTCTGCGGGAAGATCCGGCCGCCGCGCAGCTCGACATCGGCGACGTCGGAGCCGATGACATTCCGGTAGAGCCGCTGGATCGTGCCGACCACCGGGTCCGGGAACTCGCTGACCTCCAGCCGCACCCGGTCCCCGGGCTGCACGTGCCGCGCCGGGCCGGACAGCGCCGCCAGGACGTCGTCGGCGGTTGCCGGGGCGGTGCACACTCGGTAGTCCAGGATGTAGTTGAAGTGGCCGGTGTGGCCACAGCCCCGGCAGACGGTGTCGTTGTGCAGGCTGTCCGGGACGTCGCCGAGGCGGTACCAGTGACCGCGGGCCGTGACCGTCACGCGGATCGCGTCCCAGCCCGCGAACCGGCCCCGGGCGTTGCGGCCGGTGGTGAACACCCGGACGCCGTCGGCCATGCCGCCGGGGAACGTCGGCAGGATCTCACGGACCCCGGTGGCCGGGTCGATGACGAGGGCGCCGGACCGCTCGGCGGCCGCGGCCGCCAGGAGCCGGTCGAGCTCGGCGAGCAGGCCGGGCGGCAGCGCGAGCAGCTGCTCGCCGTCGGCGTTCTCGACGCCGGGGTGCGCGGCGTAGAAGGCGTGGAGCCGGTCGCGGGCCGGGGTGATGGTGGGCATGCGGTTCTCCTGGTTCGGGTCGGTGGTGGCTGGCGGATCAGACGCCGGCGAAGGCGTGGGCGACGGGGTGGCCCGGCAGCGTCAGCACGAGGCTGGCGGTGCGGCTGTAGGCCAGCGCCCCGGCGATCAGGTCCAGGGGGTTGCTGTAGCGGTACGTCGCCCGCAGGCGGCCGTTGACGACGGACAGGCCGCGCCGGTCGGGCTCGGTGCCGTGGTTTTCGCGGTAGGCCTTCAGCACGGCCTTGCCGAACGCGGCGGCGTAGCGGGCGTCGACCCCGAGGGTCTCCAGGTATTCGCCGGCCGTCAGCCAGCCCTGGCGGGACGCTGCGGCCCGTGCGCGGTCGGCCTGGCCGATGACGCGGTGGCCGTGCTTCTTGGCGGTGTTGCGGGCCTCGCAACGCGCCTCGGCGCGGCGTCCGGCGCGGCCGGTCAGGGTCGGGCGGTTCTGGCCCTTGCGGTAGTAGCCCTGCAGCATCTCGGTGTCCCCCTTGGTCGGCGTTTCCCTATGCCTCACACTCTAGGCCTCATGTGTTAGGCATGTCAACTGGACTAGGCCTACCTCGTGAGGCACACTGAGCCTGTGATTACCAAGGACGACCTCAGAGCCGCACGGCAGGCCTACGACAGAGCAATCGAAGAAGCCGAACGCACGCGCGCTCTTATCGTTGCCAAGGCCATCGCCGAAGGACTTCCACAGAAGGACGTCATTGAGGCCATGGAGTACAGCCGCGAGACCGTACGCCGCATCACCCAAGCAGGGCGGGAGATCATGCAGTGAAAGGCGGAGAATCAGCCCCATGAGAGGCTATGACGTTGCCCTGATCATCGCCTGGATCCTTGTCGTCGCCATTCTGGCCCGGATGGTCAGGAACGGCCAGACGTCCGTCGCCCGGACCGGCCCCCGCGGCCGGCGTTTGCGGCCCCGGTCCGGGGACGGCGGCATGCGCGAGCGCTTTACGCCGCCGCCGCGGTACGGTCCGGGCAGCAAACCAGAGCCGGAGCCGTCTGAAGCCGAAGGAGACAGCATGGCAATCGAGGCTTATCAGCTCACGGCGCCGGATCGGTTCGCCGCCGCCCTCGCCGCCCTGACGCCGTCGGCACTGTGCACGCCGTGCGTCATCGAACTGAAGCAGGCCCGCGCCGCCGGGCAGCCGGACCCCGAGGTCCTTCCCGGTATCGTCCTGAGCATGGTCGTCATCAACGGCGCGCCGTCGCCGGCGATGCTGTGCGAAGTGCGGCACCAGCTCGACGTCGGGCCCGCCACGCCGCTGGTCGTCGCACCGGCGGACGCTGTCCGGGGACTCGACGCGGCAGTCCGCGCGCGCGGGCTGGCCGCTCCCGGGACGGCGTAGGGAGTCCCGGTGACGGACGATGTGGTCTTCGACGACATACACGACTTCATTGCTGCGCAGCTGGATGTGCGCGAGAAGCGTGCACACGACGCCGATTGGGCAATCGGGACCAAGTACGATCCGATTGTGGTTTCCGCCTGCGAGACGGTCAGCACCCCCCTGATGGAGCTGTACCGAGACGCGCTTCCTGAGCGCGTCTTGGCCGAGGTGGCAGCGATGCGGCGCGTGCTGAAGCGGCACCGGCGCCCGCGTAGCCCAGCCGAGATCCCCGCTGGCGTCTCTTCAGAGTGCTGCGTCGGCTGCGGCTTCCTCGGCGACACCGGGATTCCACCGCGCACCCCGCACATCAACGACTGCCCGGAGCTCCGCGATGCTGCCGCGCCCTACGCGGGACGTCCCGGCTACAAGGAAGCGTGGAGGACGTCGTGAGCGGCTTCATCAAGTACGGGAACGCCACCATTCAGTTCGGCGATGGCGAGCCGATTCCGGTCACGAACCTTGAAATCACGTCGGCCAAGACCGAGGCCGGCGGTGCCGGGCAGCAGCCGGTGCGACCCGGCGACTTCGAGGTGACCATGCAACTTCCGCTCGAAGCCGGAATCCCCATCTGCCGTGCCGTTGGCCTGCCGGAGATGGCCGACCGCATCGAGTTCCAGACGCACCCCGACCTCGCTGATCTCAACCTCCGGCTCGACGGCTACTACGACGATCCGCAGTAGGAACAGCCGCCGCCCCGTTCCGGCCGAGGTGTCTGAACGGCGGCTCCCGGTGTTCGGCAGGAAGCAGTCCCGCTAGTAAGTAGCCGCTGCGGCCTGATCTTCTTAACGCCGGTCGAGTTCGCCGGAAACGATCAGCCGTGCCATTCTGTATGTGACATAGCAGTGCCCGCGGAAGTCGCGCCGCGGGCACCAGAGCTACACCACCACCGATCACCAGTATGCCCGGTCGATCGGAGTAACCATGCACGTCGCGACCCCAGGCGCCCAGCCATGAGCTACCGGCCCTCACCCACCCCGCCGTTCGACGGCACAGAGGCCTGCCGAGGCCTCGGAACAGACCTCTTCTTCGAGCAGACCGCCGAAGCCCGCAGCCGGGCCCGCGCCCTGTGCACCGCCTGCCCGATCCGCCAAGCCTGCCAGGACTGGGCCGTCGCCTTCGAGGAATACGGCTTCTGGGCCAACACCACCCCCGGGCAGCGCAAACGAATCCGCCGCGACCAGACCCTCGCGCTCGTCCGGCCCGAAGCCGGCGCGAAACTCCTCGCCGCCTGCTGACCCCCTGGCATCTGGACGGCACCCCTACCGTGGGCGCCGTGGACCAGCACGCCAACACCCGACACGGCGTCGAAGTCGGCATGGTCATCACCCGCGCCGACGGCACCGTCACCAACATCGGCACCGTGTCCGCCGAATACCCCAGCACGCTGAGGCGCACCTGGTGGCGGCTCGTCGGCCGGCGCCGCGCCAACGCCCGGATCCGCAACGCCAACCGCAGCCGAGGAGCCTGACATGTCCTCCGTCGTCACCTACAAGGGCCTGGAGATGCTCGCCAACCGGCTGCGCGGCGCCACACCGTCGCAGGCCGAACCGCTGAACCTGGGCTGGGACACAGGTGGCTACACCGCCGCCAAGTCCGACGTCGCAGCGTTCGGCGAGGCACCTGAGAACCGCGTCGCCGGCGGATCGACCATAGCGACCACCACCACCAGCAACGACTCCTGGCAGGTCACCGGAACCATCGTCGCCACCGGCACCCGCACCATCACCGGCGTGCTGCTGTCCGACACCACGACCAAGCCGTCCGGCACCGACTCCGTTCAAGCCGGCTCCGCAGTCATCGGCTCCAGCTCCGGCAACACCATCAACGTCGGCACCGGCGCGAGCTTCGCGATCAACGAATACATCCAGATCCGCACCGAGGCCATGAAGGTCACTGGCGTATCCGGCAACGCCCTGACTGTGTCGCGCGGCCAGAACGGATCCGCCGCGCTTACCACCCTCGCCCAGAACGACCCCATCACCCGCGGCAACCCGCCCGGCGCCACCGCCGTGGCCAACGGCAACCTGTTCCTGCACGCCGACCACGGCGCCACCGTCCTGGCCGCCGGGGACTCCATCGCCTACACCGTGACTGTGACGGCATCCTGATGAGCGCGGCACCCGACGGCACCGTCACCATCTCCTGCCCGACCCCCGAGGGCGACACCCTGTCCGTCACCGCCACCTGGGACCCCGGCACCGGCGCCTTCGCCACCGACGCGATCACCTGCACCGGTGCGCAAGCCACCGGACAGGTGTGCGTCGGCGACGCCACCGGCAGCCACTACTGGACCATGACGACCGGCGACGTCATCACCGACACCCAGCTGGCCGCCGCCGGCATCACCAACCGATCTCAGGTCCAGAGCATCAGCCTGGCACTGGTGTGACCCGTGGCCTTCGCACGCGTCCAGAACGCCGCCGGCGGCGCTGACGACGTCTCCCTGACCGTCACGCTGCCGGCGCCACCCACCGCCGGGAACCTGCTCATCGCGGTCGCCAACGCCGACGCGACCGTCACCATCGGTGGCAGCGGCTGGAACGCCGGACCAAGCATCATCGACGGCAACGGCGCCTACCTGTGGTGGAAGATCGCAGGATCTGGCGAGCCGTCGGCGGTGACATTCACCCCAAGCGTGTCCGACTACATCACCGCCGGGCTGCTGGAGTACTCCGGCAACAGCGCCACGCCCTACGACACCTCCAGCAGCTCCACCCACTCCGGGTCGGCCACCAACACCACCCAGGCCGCGTCGATGACCACGACCACAGGCCACGATCTCGGCATCGCAGCCGGGCTGCTGCACCAGAACCGTGGAACGCCGACCGTCGCGCCGACGTCGCCCGTGTGGAGCGGCAGTGCCACCTGGTCCAGCGTCCAGTCGGGCGGCGCGGTCTCCGGCTCCAACGTCACCGTCTGGGACTTCGTCGCAGACAACCTCGACCTTGGGCCGGCCGGTGCCGTCTCGGCATCCGTGGCCTGGTCGACGGTTTCCTGGCCCGACGCGCAGCAGCTGCTCATCGCGTTCAAGCCCGGGGCCACTACCACGTATCCGGTGGCAGTGTTCGCGACGGTCTCAACCGCCGGTGTGACCGGCCGCCGCGTCTCGCGGCTCTGCGCGAGCCAGCTGACCACCGCCGCGGTGGTGCGGCGGCGCGTTGGCCACATCCTGCGCAAGATCCTCACCACGGGCGCGACAGTCACGGTCACGAGCCACGGGCCGCTGCGCAACGCCATCGTCACCATCGGCGCGGCCGTCGACCGCTGGATCATCGGCCCGATTCAGGACCGCTGGAAGATAGGACCAGGACAGTGATCACACGGTCGGTGCAGGACACCGAATACCTGCCGTTCGCGGTGTCGCTGGAGGTCGACGGCCAGCCCTACAACCCCACCGGCGACCGCGTGGAGTTCGCGTTCATGCCGGTGTCGCCGGGCTCCGACCCGGGCTCCGGTGACTGGCACACCGGCTCCTGGGACACCGTCGCGCCCGAAACCTACAACGCGCAGGTGCTCGTCGGGCCCGCGAACGGCGGTGTCGCGCTGGCGGTCGGCCAGTACTACCCGTGGATCCGCATCACCGACTCGCCGGAGGTTGTCGTGCGGAAGCTGAAGGACGTGCTGGAGATCGTCTGAACTGCTGGCACCGTAGCGTGTACCGCGTGCCAACTCGCTACGGCTCGGGGGCTGTAGTTCTCGCGAGGCGCTCTTAACGTTGAGTCATGGAAACGCGAGAGCTTGAGCTCTTGATCGAGCTCCGTGCCGGACAGGTATCTGGCCGAAACCGCAGAGTCCGCAAGGCGCTGAAACTGAGCCAGGAGTGGATCGGTGCCCAGGTCGGCGTAACTGCGGTAACGATCTGCACCTACGAATCAGGGCGCCGGACGCCTCGCGGACAAGTGGCCGTCTCCTACGCGAGGCTGCTGCGCCAGCTCGAACGGCAAGCAGCGGCCGCAGGGCTGGATCTTTCGGCTGGTGCGATAGATCGACCACAGGATTAGGGGCGGTAGGCTTATGCCGCACCCCGTGCCTCCAACGGGGCCGCTCTCACATTCAGGCGGTGCACCCCTTCATGCGGTTCGGCCCGGCGCGGGAGCGCCCGCACGAGGAGCGCCCGCTGCGCGGCGGCACCCGCACCGCCTCGGTGCTGATCGCCTTCCACGCCCGGCCTGAGACCGACGTCGACGCGGTCGCCGCCGAGGTTGAGGACATCGTGCGCGAGCTGCTGGACGACTGGTATCGGCGGCGCGGCCACGCACTGCTCGAATCAGCGCCCGACGTGGCCTGACCGGCGTACCCTGAGAACCAGTGCAGCCCCGGCCTGACCCCCCGAGCAGGCCGGGGCGCACCGCGAGGACTCCCATCAGGGGTGTCGCACAAGGAGGGGAAGATCGGCCCCCGCCTGCGGCGGCATGTGCCGGCCGGTTCTGGCAACCGCGAGCCAGCCTTGACACCCCGCTCGCCGAGAAGGTCCCGGGCGCGTACCGCAGCTGGCGCCCGGGACCGCCCACGTTTACGGGCTCCAGCGCGGGCTTCCCAGGACGTTGACGAAGTTCACGCGCTGGAGCAGTGGATCCAGCGGGCCTCGAACCCGCTACCCCGGTCAGTCGCCGTAGCGACCGGGCGCCGAACACCGGAGCTCTGCCTGGTGAGCGTTATGGACCCTCGATCATGGACCTGACCGGATTTGAACCGGCGACCTGCTGCCTGCCGGACAGCTGCTCTACCTGCTGAGCTACGGGCCCTTACCTGTGCGGCAGGCCGGATGGGCAAACCCCCGGGCTGTCCCGGAACGCTGCTGTCAGCACTTCCTGCCGCGCACACCACGATACGCGCCCGGGACGACCGGCCGGGCGTACCGTGAACGCGTGGCCCACTTTGTCATCCAGACCGACGGCGAGCACGGCACCCTGCTGGTCGACGGCGAGCAACCCAAGTTGTTCGGAGACCTGGTCGCCGTTGACATCCGGCACAATCCGCCACTCGACTACCACGCCATCGATCCGTGGCCCCTCAGCATCCGTGCACGTGCGCAACCCGTCGTTACGGTCACGCTGCGCCTGCCGCTTGGGCCAAACGACACCCTGACGGTGGTAGAAGGGCCCAGGGTCGAAGACGTCCACGGCCCGACCGCCGACGCCGGAGCCTGACGGCATGGATATCGCCGAGTTCCTGACCGCGCGCTTCAACGAGGAATACGCCGACGCGATCGCCGCGCAGGCAGCCGACCCCGCACCGTGGCGTGCGGATGCCGATGATGCCAGGTTGTCCGGGAACCGCAGCGGACATGGCTTCGGCCTCGTCATCGCCGCCGATGACGAGGCGCTGTGGGACTGCGAGGGCTCCAGCACGCTGTGCATGACCGCGCCGACCGCACGGCACGTCGCCCGCTGGGACCCGGCCCACGTCCTGCGCGAGGTGGAGGCGAAGCATGCGATTATCCGCCAGTACGTGGATGCCGTCACAGCCGCCGACGAGGAAAAGTTCGACGAGCAAGGCTATGTGGCGGACGGTATCGTCCTGGCGCTCGGTGCCGTCCTTGAGCACCTCGCCGCGCCCTACGCCGGCCACCCGGACTTCGAACCGAGGTGGTGGAAGCCCGGTCAGTAGCGCGCCGCATTCCGATCAGCACCCGGCTCGGCGTACCGTGTGACCCACCGTTCCGAGGGGGGACACAGTGGGCACACAACCGGCACGTCGCACCGGCTGGCTCTACCAGCTGCCGCCATGGCGCGCACCCAGGCTACGCCGGCACCACCATCACCACACCGGCATTGTCGAGGCCTTCGCCCTCATGATGGGCCTGTTCCTCTACGCCCTGTTCTTCTTCGAGATCTGGATGCTCGAAGCGCTGCTGTGGGCCGCGATCTGGGGTGCCATCGGCGCGACCGCCGCCGGCCGGTGGATGTGGCGGCGCAACCCGATCGGCCGCACCATCGACCAAGCCCACGACGCCAAGCTGCGACGCCTGCCGCGCCGCTACGACCCCGACGGCACTGCGCCGACCCTGATCGACCTCGGCGCGTTCGACGGCCGCGAACGGCCCCGCACGTAGGATCAGCACCGTGACCGACGCGGACAGCTGTAAACCGTCGCTCGCCGAGAGCCTGGACGCCGCCTCCGGCCCGCTCAGGCGGCTCGGAGCGATCAGCGCCCAGGTGAAGCTGTCGGCGATCCCCGCCGACGCCGCCTGCTGCTGCCTGTGCTCCATCTACGAGCCACACACCTGCGACGGCTGGCGCGCCAAGGATGCCGTTCGCACGGTCCCCGGCGACAAGCTCTTCGGCCACCAGCTGCCGGACGTCGAGGTCCCCGTCTGCCACGGCTGCGCCAAAGTGCAGCTCAGAACCGGCTGACAGCCTGCGGATACTGGCTCCCGACGTCAACAGCGCCTCGGGAGGCCAGAAGTGACAGAACAGCTCCGCATCGCCGACATCGCACGCCTACGCGGCTGCACACCGGCAACCATCAGCGCCTGGCGGGCCCAGTCCGCACCCGGCAAGCGCCTGGCCGACAACCCGTTCCCGGCCCCGGACGGCCAGGACGGCCGCTCGCCGCTGTGGAACGCCGACCGCGCCGACGAACTGGCCGCGTGGGAGCCGACGACCCCGGCCACCGCCGAGGAACCTGCGATGCCGGACGAGCCCGCAGCCGCGGAGGATCCAGCGGCCGCCGAGCGCGAGCAGAAGCGCCCCCGGCGGTTCTACTGATGGCGGCGGACGTAAAGAAGGAAGAGCCGAAGCTGCACGCCTACTCGGTGAACTATCGTGCGCGCGGCGACCGCGACGCCCTGATCGACCGAGGCTTCTGGATCCACAACCTGCCGCGCATTGTGCTGACGTGTCGCCTTCGCGGCCACAAGCCCGTCGTCGACGGCACCGAAGGCGGCCCCTACCGCCCCGGGTACCGCTGGGTGTGCTGTGATCGGTGCGGGCTACGGACGAACCCTCAGATGGAACTCGACCCGGACCGCTGGTCTATCGGCGACCCATACCCGGACGTTCCTTCCGGGGCGTGGCCGGCTGCCCGCGGAACGCTCGGCGGGCAGCTGCAGCTTGGCCGCCGCCGGTCGGCAACGTTCGCCATCCACATGGAAGTCGGGTACGGCGGCAGCGAGGACGTTCTCGCCGCCCACGTCGCACTCGGCCCCCTGGGCGCGCTGTACCTGCACACCGAAGGCTTCGGCACCGGGGTACAGCGCCGGCTGAACCCGGTCGGCTACCAATCCCGCGTCACCGAGCTCGGAGTGGCCGACGCGTTGCTTTACTGGCGCCTCTGGGCCCCGGGCGACGGTTGGTCCCAAGACACTCCGCGGTGGCGGCACGGCTTCACCTCGGTCGGTGTGCGAGACCGACTGCTCGGGCCCGTCAGGTTCTCCTACGAGGTGCACGCGGAAGCGACCGGAACGGTCCGGATGCCCGACGGCGACGACTATCCGGTCACGCTGCGCCTGGAACGGCAGACACGCAAGCGCAAGCATGGCCGCGCCGTGCGGTGCTGGCGTGCTGACTGGTCGAGCCTCAAGGGGATCCCGATCGGCTTCGACGGCTCAATCTCAGCCGCGTCCGTACCCGTGTCCGATGCCGCCATCGAGGAGGGTGGCTGGGCCCAGTGGGCCCACGAGGCGTGCGCGGCGATCGCCGCCAACATCAGTGCCGAACGAGCCAAACGGGGATGGACAGCGGCACCCGAGGCCACTGCGGACCCCGACTGACGACACCGAGGCCGCTTGAAGCCGCCGAGACGATGTGATCCTCATCAGTCACATCGGCATTCGGGAGCAGACAGTGGCCGAACTCGTCGTCATCGTGCCCTCGCGCGGGCGGCCGCGCAGTATCGCAGCCCTGGCGCAGGACTTCGCGGCAACCGCCGGCCCGGAAGCGCGGATGGTGGTCGCCGTCGACAACGACGATCCGGAGCTGGCGGCGTACCAGAGGCTGCCGCTGTGGGACATGCCCCAGTTCCATCTGCGCGAAGGCGGGCGGCTGCGTCTCGGTGGGACGCTGAACGAGGTCGCCGCCGAATACGTCGGCTTCTACGACGTGATCGGCTTCATGGGCGACGACCACCGGCCCCGCACTGACGGCTGGGCGCTGGAAGTGCTGACGGAGATGAAGTGGCCCGGCGCCGGCATCGTCTACGGCAATGACCTGCTCCAACGCGACCAGCTGCCTACCGCCGTCTTCATGCGGCCCGCGATCATCAAGGCTCTGGGCTGGATGGCGCTCCCGGGCCTGGTGCACCTCTATATCGATAACGTCTGGCTCGAACTGGGCCGCGCGACCGGTCAGCTTCGATACCTGCCGAACGTGGTGATCGAGCACATGCACCCGGCGGCCGGGAAAGCCCAGCGTGACGCCGGCTACGACGAGGTGAACGCTCCCGCGCTGGACGCCGCCGACAAGGTTGTGTTCGAGCGCTGGCGCACCGAGCAGCTCGCGGCGGACGTTGAGCGGCTGCGCGCGGCAGGGATCTGCTGATGCGCCGCCAGCTCCGCCCGTTCTACACGCCCGAGCAGCGCGCCGCCCTGTACTCCCGCACCTACGATCACACCCGCTGGCCGGACCACGTCGAACGCGTCGCGTACACCACCGCGGTGCTGGACCGGCTCGGCGCCGAGCTCCAGGCCGAGGAGCTCGGTGCAACGCTGAGCGTGGCGGATCTGTCCTGCGGCAACGGTGCGATCGTGAAGGGCAGCAGCCACCCCTGGGGGCGCCGCGTCCTGTCTGACATTGCAGCTGGCGGGCCGCCCATCCAGGACGCGGTCGCCGCGCTGAAGCCGGTCGACGTCTTCGTGTGCTCCGAGACCCTTGAGCACGTCGAAGACCCGGACGCGCTGCTCGCCGCGATCCGCGGCAAGGCTCGCGCGCTGCTGCTGACGACCCCGGCCGGCGAGGCCGACGACTCCAACCCCGAGCACTACTGGCCCTGGAACGTCGAGGACGTCGCCGACATGCTCAAGCGCGCCGGCTGGGACGACCGCATCGTCACCACCTTCACCCCGCGGTCGGTGTCTCTCTACACCTTCCAGATTTGGACGTGCCGCTGATGCGTGTTCTGGTCACCGGCTCTGCCGGCTTCGTGGGACGTCATATGGTCAAGGCGTTCGCCGCGCGCGGGGACTCGGTGTTCGGGATCGACGTGGTCGACGAGCCGAACGCCGAATACTCGCTGGTTATGGACGCCCTGGACTACTTCCGGCGGCCGTGGTCCGGGCCCGGTTTCGATCTGGCGGTGCATTGCGCGGCGACGATCGGCGGCCGCGCCGGCATCGACGGTTCGCCGCTGGCGGTGGCCACGAACGCGGCACTGGACGCCTGGTTCTTCCGGTGGCTGGAACAGGCGCAGGTGCCGCAGGCGGTGTACTTCTCCAGCTCGGCCGCATACCCGGTGGCCCTACAGAACGACATCGCAGCGGTGCAGGAGCTTCACGAGAGCCGCATTCGGCCTGACCTTCCCACTATCGGCCGCCCGGACGCGACCTATGGCTGGACGAAGTTGTTCGGCGAGGTGCTGGCGCAGACAGCCCGCTCGCGCGGCCAGCAGGTGCTGGTGGTGCGTCCGTTCTCCGGCTACGGCTCCGACCAGAGCAGCGACTACCCGTTCCCGGCGCTTCTTCGGCGTGTCCTGGACTCCAAGCCGGGCGATCACGTCGAGGTGTGGGGGAACCCGGAGTCGGCCCGCGACTGGATCCACATCGACGACATCGTTGGCGCGGTCCTGGCGTTGCTGGCCGCCGGCGAATCGGGCCCGGTGAACCTCGGGACAGGCCGCGCAACCACCTTCCGCGCCCTGGTCGGGGAGATGGCGGGAGCCGCGTTCGGCTGGCCGCATCAGCGCCACGTGCGCAGCGTCAGCGGCCAGCCAGAAGGCGTCCTGTGGCGCGTCGCCGACGCGTCGATGATGGAGCGGTTCTACAAGCCCCAGGTCCCGCTGCACGAGGGTATCCAGCGGGCGATCGATGCGGCGCGGGCAGGCGCCGATGCCTGACCGACTGTCGGTTGCGGTGGTGGTGGCGACGATCCCCGGCCGCGAGGAGCTCCTCGAGGAGGCGCTGGCATCGATCGCGGCCCAGCACCGGCAACCAGAGCAGGTGGTGGTCGAGTACGACCCGAACCGCACCGGGGCGGCGGCGACACGGAACCGGGCGCTGGCCCAGGTCGATACGGACCTGGTGGCGTGGCTCGACGACGACGACCTGCTCCTGCGGAACCACATCGGGGCGCTGGCGCGGGTGCTCGAGCACGAGCCGGACGTCGGGCTGGTGTATCCGGCGCCGCGCGCGACCGGCCCGGAGCCGACAGCGGTGACAGTCAACGGCGTGTGGCGCAAGCCGTGGGGTGTCGAGTTCGGCCCCGAACAGGCCATGCACCTGCGCGAACGCGGCTCTTTCATCCCCATCACACACATGGTCCGCACCGCGGCGGTGCGCGCGGTCGGCGGGTTCCCCGAAGGCGTGACGCTGCCGGACGGCCGGTACCGCGGTGAGGATGAGGCACTACTGATCGCGCTCCTGGAATCCGGCATCTGGTTCCGGCACCTGAACGTAACCACGTGGGTGTGGCGGGTCTGGGACGGTCACACCGCCGGCAAGGCCGCATCGGCGCGGGCGGCGCGGTGAGCAACGACCAGGCCCCAGCGCGGCTGCCGCGCGTATTCGGGTGGCTCGCCGACATCCAGGGCTGCGGATACTGGCGCATCATGATCCCGCTGGCTGAGCTTCAGCGACGAGGAATCGCAGACACCGCCTACAACCTGCGGATGCACTCGGAGTTCTGCGACGGCAGCCACCCCGACAACTTGAAGGTCCGCGGCGACGGCGACCCCATCATCATGATCGGGCAGCGGCTGTGTGAACCCACCCCGTCGGCGACGTGGCGCAAGTTCGCAGACCACCCGCGGTTCCGGCTCGTGCTGGACCTGGACGACGACCTACTGAACATCGACCCCGCGAACCGGCTCGCGCACCAGGCGTTCTCCGACCCGGACCGGCGCCGCCACCTCATCGAGAACATGGCCATCGCGCACCTGGTGACCGTGTCCACCGAGCCGCTGGCCGAGCAGGTGAGCCGGTACAACCCGAACGTGGCGGTGGTCCCGAACTTCATCGACGCGGCCGCCCTGACCTACCCCAGGCCCTCATTCGCCGGGCCCGCTGTCGGCTGGGCCGGGTCGTCGACGCACGCCGCCGACTTCGACGCGGCACGGCCGGCGCTTCGCCGGTTCTACCGCGACAACCCGCGGGTGTGGTGGTCCTCCTTCGGCCACAACTACGGCCTGACCACCGGCGCGACACGGCTAAGGCACGCCCGCTGGCAGGACATCGTGAACAGCCCGAACCGCTACTACGAGAACTTCACCTGGGACATCGGGATCGCGCCGCTTGCGGACACCCTGTTCAACGCCTCGAAGTCGCACCTGAAAGCGCTGGAGTACGCCTCGATGGGGATTCCGGCGGTCGCCTCGAACCTGGCGCCGTACCGCGACATCGTCGTCGACGGCGTGACCGGGTTCCTGGCCTCCAAGCCGGGCCAGTGGGCTGATGCGCTGACGCTGCTGGCGCGGGACGAGGATCTGCGCCGCACCATGGGCGAGGCGGCCCGTCGGTGGGCTGCCGAGTGGACCATCCAGGGCAACATCGGCCGCTGGGTCGAGGTGCTGTCGACGCTGACATAGAGCGCGGCCCCGAGCCGCCGCTGCTGCGGGGCCGCGCTGGCCGGACGCGGTCCCCTACGCGCCCGGGGCCGGAGCCGGGGTGGCCGGCGGCTGGTCGACCGGCGTCCCCTCGGTGATCTTCAGGGCGACGGCGTCGCCGGTGATGACGTCGATGGTGTCGGTGACGGTCAGGCCGTTGTTGTCGGTCGCCGTGAGCACGACGCCGACGGCCGGGCTGTTCGCGACCACCGTGACGGTCTTGCCGTCCGGCGCCGGCACCAGCGTCACCGCGGTGGTGTCCGAGGCGGTCCAGGAGATGGTGTCGCCGACGACGTCGAAGCCCTTGGCGTCGACGGCCTCGACCGCGAGGTCGACCTGCTGGGTGTCCTTCAGCTGCATGGCAGTGCCCTTTCTGATCGGCCAGCCGTCGATGACGCGCTTGCCGTTGACGATTTCGGAGACCATCCCGGCGGTGAGAACGAGCCGCACCGCGGGGTCCTCGGCGGTAAGCCACTGGTAGAACTGGTCGGCGCTGTGGAGGACGTTGTGGGTCCTCATCTGCGGCGGCACGTACATGCAGTCAGCGGCTGCGGTCCGGCTGGCGGCTTCCAGAGCGGCGATACGCAGGACTGTGCGGTCGTGGTCCACCAGGTGCCTTCCTCGGGTTGGCGGGGTTCCCTCCTGATGGAATCGGCGCCGTCAACACCGCCGCCGTCACGCCGCCAGGCAGAACTTCGAAGGGTCGGCGCTGTTGCCCAGCACCGCTGCGCCGGCCGAGGACGGGTGCAGGTGGTCGCCGGAGTCGTATGCCGCCTTCAGCGCGCCGCCCGCGTCGACCGCGTTGTCGAAGTCGATGATCCCGTCGGCGCCGGTGGTTCCGGACCTGACCCACGCGTTGTAGGCGGCCCACTGCGCGGCCTCGGCGGAACTGCTTCCGGCTGAGCCCACATCGGAGGTGAGCGTCGTCAGGTAGTACCGCAGGCCGGCCGCGTGCGTCGCTGCGATCAGCTTCAGCTTGGCGGCGATCAGCGTCTGCGCGGAGACCCCGGCCCGCAGGTCATTGATCCCGCCGGCGTCCACCACCGCGCACACGCCCGGCTGGCCAAGGACGTCGACCGTCCAGCGGTTCACCTCGGACAGCGCGAAGCTCTGATCGAACGTCACGGCGCTGCCGGAGATGCCCTGATCGGTCACGGCCAGCCCGGCGGCCGCCGCCCGCTCGGCAAGGTAGTCCGGCCAGCGGGTATCGGTGTCGCCGTCGGTGCGGTACCCGTCGGTGATGCTGTCGCCGATCGCGACTACCGTCGACGGCGTACCGGCCGGGACGTCCAGGCCGTCGAGGAGCGCGTAGAAGGAGAAGCCGTTCGAGGTGGGGTAGTACTGGGTCGATGCCGCGTCAGGGCCGTTGGAGTTGTAGTTGCTCTCCTCGGCGACGTCATGGCGAGGCGCGATCATGTTCGCGCCCGGCGGCACGTAGATGCTCACAAGCAGCCGCGTCGCCGGAGCGGTCGCCAGCGGGATCGGATCCGACACCGCGGACGCGCCGGGTGCGAGCGTGAGCGCCGTGGAACCGCCGAAGGTGACGTCCAGCGGCACCGTCTCCTGCGTGGAGCCGCCGTTCATTTGCGTGCCAATGGTGACGTGGCCGATGACCGCCGCCGAGGTTGCGAAACGATCGCTCAGGTGCAGCCGCAGCTGGTCGCCGCCGAGCGACGTGCGCACGACCATCCGCAACGTCTGGCCGCCCCACGGGCCCGCAGCCGGGGCGTAGCCGAGGGCTGCGTTCCATGTTGACGTCCACCCGGTTGCGGCCGGTGCCGACGACACCAGGTGCACTGTTGGCGTGGCCGTGCCGGCAACGCCGAAGAGCAGCAGCAGCGAGGCGAGCGCGCGAGCCGCGCGACGGATCATCAGGTCTCCCCGTAGAGGTATGCGGCCGAGCCGCCGATGAAGTTCCCGTTCAGCGGCAGCAGCGTGACCGAGGTGACGGCCACGGATTGCAGCCACAGGCCGCCGTAGGTGCCGCTGTAGCCGTCGTTGACGGCGTTCATCGACGTCGAGTGACCGGGGGTGCCCTTGAAGGTCGTGCCGGAGGCGTTCGGGATCACGAACTCTCCGGCGCCGACGTAGCCGGACGTGGCGGTCGCCGCCGCCATGGTGCCGACCTCGACCAGGTTGGTGGCTGCGCCAGAGTTTCCGGGGCCCGAGGCCGCGTCGTGGGCCTGGCTGTTCTGCCACAGGTAGTCGTTGCTGCTGTCGTTGTTCAGGCGAACGCACATGAACGTGGCCGGGGATGCGTTGTCGCTGCGTACGCTCCACGCCACCCGCAGCACGCTCCAGGCCGGGCCGGACGGCACCGTGAACGGGATCGAAGCCTGCGTTGTGGACAGCACCGTCTTCGCGATTAGCTGCCGCGGGTACACCCAGGCCGAGCCGTTCCAGTACGCCTCCAAGCCGGTGTCGGTCTCAAGGATCCGCATCCCGGTCACCGGCGTCGGATGGGTAGTCGAGGTGCACACGACCGACCCGAACGTCAGGTTCGCGATCTGCTGCTCGGCCGCGGCGAGACGTCTGGACAGGTCCCGGATCTTGGCCTCGAACCGCGTCTCCAACGAATCGCTGTAGTTCGTCATGTCGTGATGTCCCCGAACTGGAACTGCGTGGTCTCAGGGTTCCCGGAATCATTCGGCGGCTGGATCTTCCAGCCGATGATCCGCACCGTGACCTGCAGGCCCGGGGCGCCGCTGATCGGGTCGGCCGGGTGATACGGGGAGGTCGCGGCGAACTGCAGCTGATCGCCGAGCTGGATCTGGGCCGCCGTCGGTATCCCGCCGCCGGCGACCGTGATGGTGGGGATGGTGGTGCAGCCACTCAGCGCCGCGATCTTCCCGTCGGCAACCGCGTCGATCTGCGCCTGGCTGGTGACCGCCGCGGCCGTGTACGACATCGAGCTCTCCAGGAGCGGATAGCCGGATGCGACGTCGGCCGGGTTCTGGCCGTGCGCGCTGCCGGACTGCCAGGGAATCTGCCCGGACGCGCTGGCGGTGACCAGCAGGCTGTTCACAGAGTTCGACCCGACCCGCGGGAAGCCGTAGTCGGTGACGTACTGGGACGGGTAGACGAGCTGCAGGTTCGTGGCGGTCACCAGGCGCCCGATGCGCGGGGCGCCGAGGGTGAGCGTGATCTGCGGGGTGGTACCGTCGGCGCTCCAGCCCGGGGTGAAGGCGTACTCGATGCTCTGCTGCGTGCAGAACTGGTTGATGGCGTCCAGGACCTTGGTGAGGTTGGTCGCCGAGAAGCTGGCCGAGGCGTTGATGCCGGACGTCTTGGTGCCGACGATCAGGTTCGCGACGCCGCCGTTGGTCTTGCCCAGCGCGTAGTTGAGCAGGCCCTGGACGACGGCGAACTCGTCGACGTTCGCGAAGTTCTGGTTGGCCCGGATCTCGCGGTGGCTGAACAGGCCCTCGATCTCCTCGGCTTTGATCGGCAGCTGGTTGGCGACGGCGGAGGTGTGCGGCGTGTCCCACAGGATCCCGGCCCAGATCGGCTGCCCGTCCTGGGCGACCCACAGCATGGTGCGGCGCGGTTCCAGGGCGCTGATGTACGCGGACTGGGCCACGGAGCCCAACGCACCGAGGTCGAGGTAGCCGTTCAAGACGCCCGGCTGCATCCCGCCCATGGTCGAGGAGAAGTTGGTGACGTTCAGCGGGATGGTGTCGGCGCGCAGCGCACCGGTGATGATGTCGGTTGAGAAGTAGCGGTAGGTCGACATCGGCGCCTACTGCTGAAGGCTCGGTGCGACCCGGATGAACGGGTAGTTCACGCTAAAGGCGTGGCCGACCGACAGGGCCAGCAGCGCAAATGTGTGAGTGCCGGCAGACGGTGTCACCCAGTTGCGCAGACTACCGCCGTCGCCGAGGTTGAGGTTGGTGGAATCGACGCGAGTGATCGTCGCCTGAGAGGCGCCGTAGATCATCGCGGCGGCGGAGCCGTCAACGGCGAGGATGAAGCCGATGTAGTCGCCGGCCACGGTTCCGGAAGCAGGGCTCACCGACAGCCACTGTGCGAAAACCTCCACCTCGGTGACGCCGTCGCAGGTCACCGACACCGATGCCATGGTCAGGTACGAGGAGGTGTTCGTCGCGACACCGCCGGTGACCTGGCTGTACCCCGCGGCGAACGCCCCGATTTTCGGCTGCCGGGCGTTGCCGGAGCCGTCGGAGCGCTTCAGCCGCCCCGTGGACAGGTCGTCGACATACAGCCCCGCCGGCCCGCTGATGCCGCCGGAGACGTTGGCCATCGGCAGGATCCCGCCCTGCGCAACGGTGAAGACCCGCTTGTCGGTGATGTTGCCGGCGGTGATGGAGGACACGCCGGCGCCGACGGAGAGCTGCGCCAGCAGCAGCGAGTTCGCGGGCAGCGTCGGGGCGACCGGCGAGGCCGCCGGGGTGCCGGCCTGAATGTTGATCGTGCCGGTGCTGGTGTTGTTGCCGTTGTCGACGAACTGCACGATCACGTTGTCGATGCGCGGGTTCGTCGGGTCGGACGTAGTGGCCGTCAGTGTCGACGTCGTGTCCAGGCAGCCCGTATACATGCCCGCCGTGGCCGACGTCGAGCCCTGCACGAACGCCACACCCGCGTTCACGGTGACGCTCATACCGGAGGAGGCGTTGACCTGCAGCGGGTTGCCGGTGCCGTAGCGGACACCGGGCCGGGCGGCGATACCGGTCGTGCCCGACGGCGAGGCGCCGGTCAGCATCGCGGAAGTGGTCTGCAGCCGCAGGTCGTCGGCGTTGACCTGGATGCCGTCCATCCACACAGGGTTGTGTGTGGCCACGCTCGTCACCATGTCAGCGCTCTCCCATCAGATCCACGCGTCCCGCCACGCCACCGTCATCTGCGCACCGGCGCCGGCGGTTCCGGTGACCTGAACTGTTGAGGAGCCCGGCTGCACAACCCACCACGAGGAGGCAAGATCAGCGGTGCGGAACACCCCGTTCAAGGTTGCTTTCTGGTTCAAGAAGTCCACGACCAGCACGTCCGTGGACGACAGCACCAGGGCTGTGAAGCTCACCGCCTGGCCGGTGGTCTGGTTCACCACGGCCGGGCCGCTGATGGGGCCGGAGATGGTGACGGTCGGCCTGGTTTCGAAACTGCCGTTGTTCGTGATCGTCGCCGACATCGGCGGTGCGCCGGCCGGCAGTGTGAACGGCGGCGTCAGCGGCGGTGCCAGACCGGCGGCAGGCGAGCCCTGGGCGACGGTCACCGTCTGCTGGAGCGTGGAGTACTTGCGCGGGTCCGGCGCGATCAAGCCGATGGTGAAAACGACGTCGTTCAGCGTCGGGTAGGTCTCGGTGACCTGCCCGGAGCGGCGCACCAGCATCTGCTTCGGGATGGGCTCGTCGATCCGCAGCGTCGCCAGGTCGGAGACCGGCAGCACCTGCGCCAGCGCCGCGCGCGCGACGTCCCGCAGCGCCTGACTGACGGCGGTCGCCTGCACGGTCAGCGTCAAGGGGCGTCCGGCGTAGTAGGCCGGCGGGGCGTAGGCGCCGTGGTCTCCGGCGCGCTGCACAACGCCGCCGGCGGTGGGCGGCCCGTCCATCCCCTGCACGGAGATGATTACCCAGTTGGTGCCGCTGGCGTCCTGGGCTCCGAGCTCCAAGTCGATGAGGCTGCCCCACGACGGGGTGTAGATCAGGCCGCCGGTCCAGTAGCCGACCTCTGCTGGCGCCGGCATGTCAGCCCACCGCCAGGGCGAGCTGCCGCATCATGTCGGCCTGCTGCTCGACCGTGGGGCGTTGCGTGCCGTTGTAGTTGATCGTGACGTTCGGCCCCAGCGGCGTCGCGCGTGTCTTCTGCGCGGTGGTCGCGGCCGGCAGCGGCATGATGGTGTCGCCGCGGTTGAGGAACGCCAGCTCCGGCCCCTTCTCGCCGACGATCGCCACGCCGGAGGTGGTGGCGGTACCGCCGTCGGCCATCCACGGGGAGATGTGCCCGAGGTTGGGGATGCCGGGGATGCCAGCCCACGACCATATGTCGGACAGCCCGTGGGTGACGTCGTTGGTCCGGTCGACCACGAAGTTGATGCCGCCGATGATCGTGTTGATGGTGCTCTTGAAGATGCCCTCGACGGTGCCGGCGATGTCGCTCAGCCCGGTCTTCACCCAGTCCCACAGGTGGGCGCCTGCCGTGGCGAGCCGTCCCGGAAGCTTGCCGATGAAGGCGACGATGTCGTTCCAGTGCCCGATGATCAGCGAGATGCCGCCGGTGAACGGCGCGAGGATCTCAGGCCACCACCGGACGATGAAACCGGTGAAGTCATCGAAGACGCCCTTAACGAACCCCCAGCCTTCGCTGAAGATGCGCTGCACCTCGGCGACCATGATGCCGATGAAGACCTTCAGGTCCGACAGGTGATCCCACAGGTAGCCGACCGCGACGATCACGAGGCCCACCGGGGAGATCAGCCCGAGCAGCGCCAGCGCTACCCACTTCAGCCAGCCCACGTTGTCCTGCAGGAACCCCGCGATGCCGTTCAGGATCGGCGCCAGGATCTCCAGGGCGCCGGTCAGTCCCTGGGCGATGATCGGCAGCAGCGGCTCGAGCACCTGAAGGACCGCGTTGAAGACGTTGGCGAGAGCCAGCAGCGCAGTCGTCAGCGACGGCATCATCGGCAGTAGCGCCGCCAGGAGCTTGTTCACGAACTCTGTCAGCGGCGGGACGATCGTCTTCAGCGCGGGTCCCAACGCGCCGCTCAGGGCACCCACGATCGCGCCCAGAGGGCCCAGGAGGTTGGAGACGAGGTCGAGGATGGCCTGGATGGCCTCCCCGGCGCCCCCGGCGTTGATGGTCAGGCCGTTCAGGAAGTCCGGCAGCCCCGAGGCGAGGATGTCGTGCAGCCCCTGCCCGATGGCCGACACGATCGGGCTCGCGGCCTGACCGGCCTCGGCGATGCCGTTCAGCGCGTCGGCGAACCCGGATCCGAACTGCTGCAGCAGCCCGACGCCCTCGTGCAGGATTCCGGCGATCGCGCTTTGGAACGCAGGGTTCTTTATCAGGTTCCCGACCTGTTCGCCCAGGCCGCCGATGACGCGGCCGGCCTCGCCGACCGACGTGTTGAAGATCGGCAGCAGCGGCGCGGAGTCCTTCAGCATCTGCGTCAGGCCCGGCAACATCGTCGTCTGCGCGGTCCGGGAGATCTCGCCCAGCTGCGACCTCACCGACAGCAGCTCGTTGACGAAGTCCCGGCCGGGCTGCGTGAGCTTGGCCATGTCCTGCGCGAACTTGTCCACCGCGCCGCCGCCGGCCGACGCCGCGGCGGCGGCCGCGAGGCGCTGCTGGGTCAGCAGGTCCGACAGTGCCTGCTCGGCCCGCTGCACCTGCTGCGCGGATGCGATCCGCTGCGCGGCCGCCGCGGCGTCTGCCTTCGCCAGCGAGTTCTGGGCGTTCTGCTGGTCCTGCAGCGCCTGGGTGACGTCGTGCTGGGCGCCGGCGACCTGCTCGGCCGCCATCTCGGCGGAGTGCTGCGCGTTCAGCACCGCCGGGGCCTTGTCGACGCCGTCCTGCTGCGCCTGGTTGGCCTTCTCCGTGGCTTCCTTCGACCGCTGCTGCGCGTCGGTGACACCTTGTTCGGCCTGCGCCAGGGCCAGCTTTGCATCAGCCAGCTGCTGCGGCGTGGTCATGCCGTTGTCCTGCGCCTGCGTCAGCGCGGTCTGGGCCTTCGTCAGGTTGCTCGCGGCCTGCTGCGCCGCCAAGTCGGCATCGGCCGCTGCGTTGCGGGCGTCGGCGATCTGGTTGGTGGCATCGGCGCGGGCCTGCGTGACGGCCTGCTGTGCCTGCTGCTCGTCGTACAGGCTGTTGGTGTAGGACTGTTCGGCCTGCTGCACGCCGTAGGTGGCGGAGACGACCTGCTGTTGCGCGGCGACGATCTGGTCCGCTGAGGACTTCGCGGCCTGGGCCGCGGCGACCTTCGCATCGGCGATCGCCTGCTCGGCGTTGCGGACGGCGACGGCGTTGGAGAACGCCGTCAGGGCCAGCTGCGCCGAGGACTGGCCGGCGCTGCTGCTCTGTGCGCCGTAGTCCTTCAGGGCGCCGATGACCGGTATGAACGCACCGGCGAGCGCGCCGACCGCCGACCCGAGGCCGCCGAACGCGGCGGGCAGCGCCGCCAGCGCCGGGCCCAGCGTTATGACGGCGCCGACCATCATGCCGGTGGTGCTGGCCAGTGCCGAGAAGACACCGCCGACGCTCGACGCCGCCCCGCTGACGCCGCCCATTTTCTGGTTCAGGTCGCTGAACATCGACCGGATGCGGTCGATCACCCCGGCGAAGCCGTCGAGCTGCTGCTTCGTCTCGTCGGACTTCTTCCCGACCACGTCCAGGCCGGCGGCGAGCTTCTCCGCGTCGGAGGCGAACCGGCCCTGTGCGTTGCGCAGGCGGCCGTCGGCGTCGGTCCACAGGCCGTTGGCGAGCTTGTCGCCGATCTCTGCGCCCGCGGCTTCGGCATCGGCGCCGACGTCCTGGCCGATACTGCGCAGCCGGGTACGCAGCGGCTCGGCGTTGAGCTCGGCCTCGACCGGGATTTTGATCTCGCCGGTTTCGCCGATGGCTTCGGCTTCGGCCTTGACCTCCTCGGCCAGGCCCGCGGCGTCGGCCTTGACGTGGACGTCGATCTTCTCATCCGCCCCGGCCTCGGCGGCTTTCGCGGCGACATCCTCGCGCAGCCCGGCATCATCGGCGGCGACCCGCAGGCGGAGTTCGAGCCCTTCGGCCGCGGCGGCGATCTTCGCGGCGAGCGAGGAGCGCAGGTCGGTGTCGTCGGCGACGAGCTCGACGTAGGCGTCGGCGACCTTGAAATAGGCCTCGGGCATCAGGCGGTCCCGAAGGAGATGAGGCCGCTGAGCTCCTCAGACATCGTCAACTCGGCGCGCGTGCCGCCGATGACCTTCGTTTCCGAACCGGCGCCGGCGGGACGTGCCGCCGGGGGCGCCGGCCGTACCGGGGTGGATGCCACCGCCGGGTTCTGGCGCTGTTCGTCGAGCTCGGTGTGTATCAGGGCTGCGACCGCGCCGCCGTAGGCGTGGATGCGCTGGGCGAGGCGGATGAACCGCGGCCCGGGCATCTCCCACATCCTGTCGACTCGATGAAAAACACTGAGATCGGATTCGAGGTCGTCGAGGCACGCCAGCAGCCAGAAGAGGTGGTCTACCGGCGGCGCGAGTCTTTTGGGGTGGTGTCGCCCATCACCTTCGACTGGACGATCTTTGCGATGGCGACGAGGTGGTCGTCCTTGAGGTTGAAGGTCAGGAACGCCTCGTAGGCGTCAGCGCCGAGGACTTCCTCCAGCAGCCATGACAGGCCCCAGTTCTCGCCCTTCTTGCGGCAGTGGTCCATGTAGCGGACCGCCACCTGTGCGGGAACCTCGGCCGGGGTGGAGAAGACGGTGCCGTTGATGGTGAACGCCGGTTCCATCGCGACCGGCGCCTCGTCGGCGTCGTCTGTGGTGATCTCCAGCAGCGGCTCGCCGTCGACGGTGACGGGCTTGCGGGCGGCAGCGGGGCGCTTGCCGGTGGCCTTGCGTGCAGGCGGCATCCAGAGCTCCTACGAGGGGGACGGTCGGGATCAGGAGGTCTGGTCGACGATGTGGAACGGCGTGATCGAGTTCGACACGTAGTGCGCGTTCCAGGTCACGCCGAAAACGTTCTGCTTGTCCTTGGCGTACAGGAACGCCACCTTCGCCGTGCTCAAGCACTTGCGCAGGACCGCGCGGCGCTTGAACGTGCCGCCGGGTGCCCAGCCGTCCATCAGCAGCGCGATGTACGTCGGCTGCGTCGCCGACGTGGCGGTGATCGGGTCGTAGGTGGCGTAGCCGGCGCCGGTGGCCTGGGTGCCGCCGTTGAGCACCAGGCTCAGGTTGTTCAGCGTCGGCTCGGCCAGCTCGGTGGTGATGTCCAGCTCGCGCTTCGTCAGCCGGCGCCCGACCGAGTCGACGACCTGGTCGACTTCGAGTTCGGTGTAGGTCTGGTTGATCGTCAGCGTCAGGCCGCCGTTGGTGCCGCCGACGTCGGTCCACGCCGATCCCGCCGGGGTGGTGTTCACCGCCGAGTCCGCGGGCTCGGTGGCGCCGAACGCGCCGGAGTACAGGGTCGCCGGTCCCAGGACCAGATTCGCCGTGGTCACAGACATGCGGGTCAGCCTCCTGAACTATCGGCCGTCGGCCGACGCTTGGTCATCTGCGAGTGTTTCCGCGGCGTCAAGAACCGCCGGGGCGGGCGAGGGGACATCGGCGGTCTGGTCGCCGGGCGCGTCGGGCTCGGCGAGGATCAGGCCTTGGGCGGCCAGGTCGGCGTATTCGGCGTCGTCGACCTCCAGCGGCATGTCGGGGCGCATGGTGGTGCGGATCCGGTGGGTCATCGGCGGAACTGCTCTCTGGACAGAGGCCACGTCACCGAGGCGAGGGCCGGGTGGCGGCCGACGGGCATGGTCTGGCCGTCGGGGATGCTGGGCGGGCACGGGATGACGCGCATGCCGGCGAACAGGAACTCCAGCTCGGCCGGATCGTGGTGGACGAGCACCAGGCCGCCGAGGGACAGCAGTTCCCGGGACTTCTCGCCGACCATCGCGTAGCGGGCCATCAGGACTCGACCCAGTTCATGGCGACGTGCATGGTGTAGCGGGCGTAGTCGGAGGGGTCGGCGTACATCGGGCGCGGGACGTCAAGCAGATACGCAGACATCACCCGGGCGCCGACGTAGCCGTCACGCAGCACCAGCTCGGTTTCGATGCCGACGTTTTCCACCGCGGCCCATGCCACGGTCATCGCCAGTGCGTCGGCTTTGGCCAGTGGCGGCAGGTCCGAGTTGGACTGGGTGGCCCAGCAGTCAACCTGCACCACCGGCGATGACAGCGGCACGTACATGCCGAAGCCGCCGCCGACAGGCGTGATCTGTACGAAGCCGGTTTCGGCCCAGGACACGCTGCCGTCGGTAGCCGGCCGCGGCAGCCGCGTGCCGACCATGTCTGCGGTGATGCCGGGGATGGTGGCCAGCCATGCGGCCGCGACCAGGCTGACGGTGGCGTGCTGCAGCGTCGTCACCGGCCACCGCCGGCGTTGTCGGTGGTGCGCGCCAGGAGCCGGTTCAGGGCCGCGGTCTGCTCGGCGTGCTGGGTGCGCAGCGCCGCGAACTCCTCGGTGAGCACCTGCAGCATCTCGCGGGAGGAGCAGTCCGCCTCGTAGTCGTGGTGCGCCAGCTCGCTGGCGACCTGGTCCGAGCGCTTCGCGGCGATCAACAGGATCGCGCCCTGCAGCGCCGCCACGCAGGAAAGCACCAGGTTCAGCAGGATGAACGGGTACGCGTCGAAGGCGCCGCGGCCGGATGTGGCCAGCACGACGTTCAGCACCATCCAGGCGGCGAGGAACGCCACTGCGCCGAAGACGAAGCCCCAGGAGCCCATGGTGTTGCGCATGCGGTCGGCGGCGCGCTCGCCGCGGGTCAGCTCCCCGTCGGTGCGCACCCCGGGGTGCCGGTGCCACAGCGGGCCGGTCATGAGCGCCGCCTGTACAGCGCCGGCCGCAGGAACGGCTGCGGTTCCATGTAGCGGGTGCCCATCTCGACGTACAGCGCGTAGGTGTAGTCCAGCTCGCCTTGGTCGAGCCCGCGGGCTTTCGCATCGGCGCCGACCTGGACTGCGTAGCCGTCGGGCCGCATCCGTGTGTAGATCGAGGCCTTCAGGGCGCCGGTGTCGACCGGGCAGGCGTCGCGGGCGTCGTCGGCGATGTCCACGCCGAGGCGGGCCAGCAGATCCATGGTCGGCTCGACGAGGTGCTCCTCCCAGCCGTCGACCATCTTCACGCGGGCCATCAGCTGGTCCTGCGCAGTTCGAGCTGGGTGTCGGAGGACATGCCGGGCAACGCCGAGTTGATGACCGCGGTGACGATGTAGATCTGGCCGGTCTTCTCGTCGCGGATGCGGTCGGCGTCGGTGATGTCGGTCTGCGAGCCGACGATCCCGTCGATGGATCGCACGATCCGCGGCGCCGGATTCCCGGGCGTGACGATCTTCTGGGTGCGTTCGATGATGGACGCGGGCACGCCGGAGGCGACGACTTGGCCGGTGGCGTAGGAGTCGCCGTAGACCGGGTCCGTGGCGGTTCCGCGCAGGATGCTGATGGTGCAGGTCGCGACGGCGTACATCTACATCGCGCTCCACTGCTCGTAGAAGTCGTTGCCGGCGCTGTCCGGGTCGGAGGAGATCGGCGTGAGCCCGTCGGTGAACGGCGAGCGCACATGCAGGGAGCGGGACCTCAGCCAGGAGACGCGCTTGAGCGCCTTCGCGGCGAACGGGGCGATCCGCAGCGTGTCTTCCTTCAGCTCCACCGGCCGTGAGCCAGCGGAGATGGTGGCGAAGTCCAGCCGTGAGTACAGGTCGGGCTGGGCCAGCATCCACGCGGCCTGGTAGGCGACGGCCAGCTTCAGCCAGTACAGGTCGCGCGTGCCAATGCGCGGCAGCGCGTCGTAGGTGCGGGCCGAGAACATGTCGATGATCGCCTGGGCGCGCATCACCTGCGCGTCGGTGACGGTCTCACCGGTGTAGGTGAGAACGTCGTCGGCCTGGGCCCAGGAGTTCGTCGCCACGTCAGGGCTTCTTCTTGGCCATGCCGGTGACGTTGATGTTCGGGTACTTCTTCGCCACGGCCGCCTTCACATGGGCCTGCTGTGCTGGCGTGCCGTTCTGCGCGACCCGGGCCAGGGCGTTGCGAGCGTGGGCGGCGTCGTCGATACGGTACTGCTTCCCGGGCAGCGCGAAGCTGGCTGGCGACATCTTGGCCCGGCCGGCCTTGGTGTTCCGCTTGGCGTTGGTGGACGCCGGCAGCTTCGACGCCTTCGACGCGCTCTTCGCGGCGCTCTTCTTGGCGGCCATCAGTCCTCCTTGGCCGGCGGCTCGACGGTGCCGCCTGCCGGGACCGCGGTCTCCGGGCCGTGTTCGCCGGTGACGGCCGGCGCTTGCTCGGCCTGCTGGCGGTCTGCGGCGGCCGCGGCGATGTCGTGCTGGGTGATGGTCGTGCCGGGGTCGTGGTCGACGATGGCGGGCACGACCGGCACCTGATAGGTGAGGTCGGTCCAGCGGGACCGCGGCCCGTTGTCGTGTTCCTCGGTGGAGACGAGCACCACGTCGCCCTTGGGGTGCAGCCCGCGCTGCACCGCTTCCTGGATGACGCCGCCGGCGTTGGCCAGGTGCCACGGGTGGTCGTCGGCGATGCCGATGGCGCCGACGGAGAACTTCTTGGTGAATACGCCTTCGTCAGTGGGCTCGGGGGTGCGGTGTTCGATCTCGCCTTGCACGTCGCCGTCGAGCGCGGGGTGCTGGACTCGGGACGGCTCGACCGGCAGGTCGGGCAGCTCCGGCTCCGTGTCGATCTCGGTTTCGTCGGCCGCGGTGTCTTCGGGCTCGGGTTCGGCCGGCGCAGGTGTGTCGGCGGCCGCGGGCACGGTGGCGCGCTCGGCGGGCTGCGTGGTCTCCGGGGTGGGTTCGGTCATCGCCGGCTCCTGACTGTGATGGGTGGATGGTGGGCACGGGCTTCGGGACGCGCCGTGCCCACCGGTCTGGCCGGCGTCAGGAGCCGGAGTTGTCCTCGAGGATCGACACCGCGTTCTCGTGGCCCAGGGCGAAGCCGCGCCGCGCGCGCATCTTCAGGATCGATTCGTCGGTCAGCGCCGACAGGCCGTTGCGGCCGTCGATGAACACGCTCTCCGGGCCCGAGCGGATGCCGAGCAGCAGGAAGGACGGGACCGTCAGCATCGCCAGCGGGTTGCCGGTCGGCTTGGCCGTCGGGGCCGCGGACGTCTTCGCGCCCAGGGACCACTTCACCGGGTAGCCCATGATGTAGTCGGGCACGTTCTGTGCGCCGCCGGCGGTGCCGTTGCTGGACTCGTTGAAGATCGGACGGTTGTTGCCGTCCTTGATCCCGCGCAGCTTCTTCTTGAAGTTCGGGTGGCAGATCCACAGGGCCTGCTCTTCGTCCCAGTAGTCGCCGGACTCGACGATCGACGCGACCGAGGACAGCAAGTCGTAGGTGGTGCCGCCGGTGCCGGTCTTGGTCAGGTTGGTGTTGGCGGTGTAGCCGGTGTTCGAGTCGGACTGGGTGAGCTGGTAGTACACCGAGTCGAACGCGCAGCCGCTGGTACCCTTCGCCGCCGTCACGGCCAGACAGGCATTGTCCAGGCCCTTGGCGTAGGCGGTGCCCCAGTCGGTCATCTTGGTGTTGATGATGTCGGCCAGGGAGTCGTCGATGTCCTCCTCGGCGATCCGGACGGCCTTGCCGAACTTCTGGACGCGCAGCACCACGTCGTCGTTGGTGTTGGTGTCCTCGCCGTAGGTGCCGCCCTTGGCGATGATGTCGACGTCGACGCCGCCGGAGCGCGGGGTGGAGCGGGTCTGCGACTTCATCGGGACCCGCTGGGCGTAGGCCTCGATGGCGGAGGTCTGCCGGACCTTCTGGATGACGTCGGAGCCGAATTCCTCGGGGATCCACGCGTCGAAGTTGTCGCGGGCGCCACCACCGGCGGAGCGGATCGGGGTGCCGTTGCGGCGCCAGCCGATGATGTCGCCGGGGTCCACGTCCTGGACGCGCGGGTCGAACAGTTCGAGGTCGGGGTGAATCAGGGAGGCCACGTCGGTGCCCTTTTCGTGTGATGGGGTTCGGGTCTGGCCTGCGCCCCATCACGGGCACGCCGGTCGTGTTCGGATGACCGATCACCGGTTTCGTGCTGGCCGCGCACCATGTGCTGCGGCCTCATCAGGCAAGGTAGGGGCCCCGTCAACAGGGCCCCGACCGTTTTTCAGCTGGCGCGGCTACGGCTGCCGAGGATCTGTTCGGCGTAGCGCTCGCCGGTGGTCTTCGGAGCGGGCCGGGCGTTGTTCTTGCCGGCGGCGTCCAGCCGCGGGGCGCGGACCTTCGTGACCGGGGCCGGTTCGTCCTTCTTGAACAGCTCCGGGAACGCGTCCTTGATGCCGTCGATCTGGTCGTCGAGGCCGGAGACTTCGCCGTCCTCGTCGATGTCGATGTCGTCGAGGTCGAGGGTCCGCAGCAGCTTCTTGATTTTGGCGTCGCTGGTGTCGGTGAGCCCTGCGGCCAGCAGCGCGGCCTTGGCGGCGGAGTTGACGACGACCGGCTTCAGCTTCTTCTCCGCGGCCGCCGCCGCCTCCTCGCGGGCTGCTTCGAGCGCGGCTTCGGCCTCATCCGACGACGGCTTCTTCGTGGCCGTCTTCAGTTGCGTGGTGAGCTCGCGGGCCTGGGCGCGGGCGGCCTTGGATGCGGCCCGCTCCTTGTTCAGCGCCTCGGTCAGCTTGTCGATGTCCGACTGCTTGTAGGCCTTCTCGGCGGTCTTGGCCGCCGTAGGCTTCGGCTTCTCCTCTTCGGCGTCGTCGCTCTCCTCGGCGTCGTCGGTCTCGTCGTCGTCGGCCGCGCCGCCGGCGCCGCTGCCGCCTTCCAGGTCGATGCCGGTGTCGTCGTCGTCATCGTCTTCGGCGCCGCCGGCCTGGACGCGAACGGGCTTGGTGCCGTTGCGCACCCAGCCGATGATGGTGCCCGGTTCCGGGCGGTCGCTCGTCACGAGCGTCATGCATGCCTCCATGAGGGTCGGCGCCTACAGCATCCCGATGAGCTGGAGATCACCCGTGCTGGCACCGTAGTCAGCGTGTCGACGGGGTCCGCCGAGACGGCGCGGCTGGGACAGCGCGGGTGGTGAACCGGCCGCGCCGTACCGCGGCGCGGGCGTAGGCCTGCACGGTCGCGGGTGCGTTGACGCCGCGGTTCAGGAGCCGCTGTGCCGCGCGGACACGTTCGGGCCCGGATTCGCTCGGCAACGACCAGCCCTTCAGGACGGAGCGCTGGGCTTCGCGGCGCAGTGCCGCCGGAAGGTCGACGGCGCCTGCTACCGATCCTCTCCACACCGCGGTGCGGCATCGGCAGTGCGGGTGGATGGGCGGGGAATAGATGGGTCCGGGTGGCCAGATCCGCGGCTTGGCGGTGAACGCTGCGGCGTGTGCGGCGTCGAACGACTGGCCCGGATCGGCCACGCGCCCGGACAGTCCCAGGCATGTGAGACAGGCGTCCGGCTCGGCGATGAGCAGCCGCTGCGCGTCCAGGGCGTCGGCGACCGCGGCGATGCCGGTGTTGGCGGCACCGTTGACGGCCTGGACGGTGGCGGCTTGGGCGTCGTTCGCGGCACGGTGCGCCTTGGCAAGCGCGGCGGCAACATCCGAGAACGCCGGGCCCGCAGTGTTCAGTGCGCCGTCGGCATCGGCGATGCGCTCGGCGACGGCCGCGGGCAGCCCGGCGATCGCGCGCAGGGTGGTGTCGTCCAGGCCTGCATCGACGCCCGCGGTATTGGTGCCCGTTTCGCGACCAGCTTGGGTGATGCCGAGATCCAAGGCGCGGTTCGCGTAGCTGCGCAGTACGTCGCTTCTGCCGGCGGGAACGTCCGCGAGCTCACGGCGGATCGCGGCGATGACCTGCCCCTGCCGGATCGGGTCGGCGGCGGCGTCCAACGATCCGAACGCGGTGATCCAGGCGGTGGCGGCACGGCGCTGGATCCGGATCAGCCGGGCACGCAGCGGCAGGGCAACTGCGCGGGCGGCCAGCTGCTCCAGCGCGTACAGCTCGGCGGCGTGCAGCGCGATCTGCGCCGCCGTCGGCTGCTGCGGCTGCGCGGCGGCCGCGGTGCTACTCGGCGGCGGGGGTGGCGGGGACGGCACCGGCGGCGCCCTGCTTCGGTGGCGCGGGCGGCGCCGGGAACACGATCAGCGGCTTGTCGTCGTCGACGCCCGGCACCGGCAGCTCCGGGGCTGTCGGCTCTTCCTCCGGTTCGTCGATGCGGGCCGCGTTCACGGCCTCGCCGACGACTTGGGAGATCAGCACCTGGACCTGTTCCTCTTGCAGGATCCCGAACCCGAGTGCGGCACCCAACGCCTGCAGCGCCTGGCCGATCTTCAGGAGCATGTCGACCTGGACGGGCAGGTCGTCGTCTCCGTCGCCGAACCACTCCTCGATCTGCTCGGAGGTGTAGCCGGCCTCCAGGAACGCCTGCCGGACGGGCAGGCCGGCCTGCAACTTCACCATGAGGGTCTGCCAGCCGTTCTCGTCGTCGACGGTGGCCGGGGACTTCCAGTGGATGTCGACGTCGGCGTCGTCGATGCCGAGGATCAGCAGCGCGAACTCGAACAGCTCAGACCAGGTGTCGCCGTAGTACTGCTGACGGTCCTTGATCTTCTTGGTGAACGGGGCTTCCATCGCGCGCAGCGCCTCACCGGAGATGGGGGCGCCGGTCGGGTCCAGCCGGGTCAGCGGCGTGTCGGTGATCAGGCCGCCGAACCGCAGGTACAGGGTGAGGGGGTCGGTGAACACGGTGGGCTGTGCCTGGTCGAACTGGCCGACTCCCTTGACGCCTTGGAGCCACCAGACGCTGCCGGCGTCGGCGGACAGCTGCGACTGGGGGTCGCCGGGGCGGGAGGTGGCGCCGGTGTCGAGGGCGAACTGGAATTCGTCCTCGTCGCCGGCGGCGAGTTCGGAGGAGTCGGTGTCGCCGTCGGACAGGGCATAACGCTGGGGGAAGGCGTTGTAGTCGACGCCTGCCATGTGCGACAGGATCAGTTTGCGGATGGCGTCTTGGACGCCGTAGAAGCCTTCGTGTTCCGGGGTTCCGTAGGGGTCGTCGTTGCGGAAGTGGAAGACGGGGATGACGCCGAACGGGTTGGTGCGCGGCCAGCCGGGGCCTTCGTCGACGTCGGCCGGGTCTGTGGTGCCGCCGATGTCGCTGTCAAAGAACGGGATCATGTCTTCGGCTTTGGGCCGGGTGATGCCGGGCTTGGACCAGTACTTCTCGATCCGGTCCGGGTAGTACAGGTCGACGCGGACCCGCTTCTGCGCGGTGAGAACCCACTGCTTGACCGCGAAGGCCTTGCGCATGGGGTTCTCGGGGTCGTAGAAGACGCGGCAGGACCGCGGGGAGTTGTAGAAGATGTCGACGTTGCGGATGCCGTCGGCGTCGGGGTCGTCTTCGGGCGAGGGCCACACGATCACGTAGGCGTCGCCGTACTTGCCCGCGTTCCGCATGATCGTCTTGGATTGGCGGCTCAGCTTGTTGTCGCGCCACAGGTCGTCGATCAGCGTCTGTGCGCCGGCGGTCGCCGACGTCACCGCGGCGATCTCCAGCCGTTCGGTGACGGCCTCGACCGGCTTTTTCGCGAAGTTCATGCGGAAGGCCTGGCCGGTGCGGGCCATGGCGCGGCGCAGCCGGATCGAGGCGTTGGCCTCGGCACGGGTGCCCTTGTAGTACTGCTCGGCGGTCTCGTAGGGGCCGTCGGATTCGGCGAGTTCGGCCAGCGCCAGTTCCAGGTCCGACGACGGTTGCGTGCCGCCGTAGTCGGGCATGGCGCCGGCGCCCGGGATGACGTCCGAGACGGATCCGTCGGTGATCGACAGCAACGGGCCTTCCTCCCTGCAGGGTCAGGCCCAAGGTAGGAACGGCGTCTACAGGGGATCAGTCGTCATCGTCGTCGTCGGAGTACTGCGGCTGCTTGCTGGCGGCCTTGGTTCGGCGCCGCACGGGCGGGATGAACACGTCCACGCCGGTTCCGATCGCGTCGACGAGGTCGTCGTGGGCGCCCTTGGGGAACGCGACCATCTGCTCCTCGGCGGCCAGCAGCTCCTGCTCGTGCACCACCTGCGGCAGCTTCGCAACGTCCTCGATCTCGGCGACGACTTTCCCGCCGGCGATGAGCGCGCGCGGCCTGGTCTGGTATCGCTCCAGTAGCCGGGCCGCGCGGACTTCCTTCGGCTCGGACTGGTGCTTGGTCTTCACCGGCACCGGCATGCCCTTGAGCACCATGTTCTTCCACAGCGCCGCGCCCTGGTTGGTTTCGACAACGATGCCGCGGATCTCCGGGTACTCCTCCAGGACCGCGAGCACCCAGGCGCGAAGCGGGTCGCCGGGCTGGACGCGCCGGGCCCACGCGGCCCGCACGACGCAGCGGCGGTGCGGCTTGGAGTAGGCGACCACGGCCATGGCGGTGAAGTCGGAGCTGCTCTTGTCGGTGACCGCGGGGTCAATCGACAGCAGCGCGTGGGTGAGCGCCGGCACGGTGGCGTGGGTGACGTCGCCCTCGGTCCAGTAGACGCCGTCGCGGCCCAGCGGGTCGTTGTCGTAGTTGAGTTTGTAGGAGCGGGTGTGGCGGATCTCTTTCAGGAACGCCAGCGGCCACTTCGCCGGCCACAGGGAGCGTTCCTCGCCGGTGACGTCGTCTCTGAGGATCGCCTTGTAGTGGTGGACGCGGATCTTCTCGTCGACGACCCACTTCGCGGGTTCCTCGCGGGGCCGGGTCTTGGTCTTCACGAGGTCGTGAATGATCGAGCCGGGCATGGTGACGGTGCCGGCGATGACCACCCTCGCCCTGATGTTCAGCGGCAGGATCGCGTTCTGGACCGTGGCCAGCCGCTTAGCCTTCTGGTGGTCGCTGTAGTTCGACTCGTCCGGCTCGATGTCGTCCAGGATCAGCAAGTCCGGGCGGCGGTGGCCGACCTTCATACCGAGGGTCTTGGCGTCGACGCCCTTCGCGCCGAACACGAACCCCGACTTGGTGATCAGCAGGCTGCGGTTGTCGGCTTCGGTCGAGCCGGATGGGCGCCGGCGGGCCGTGCACAGGTCGGGGAAGTCGCCGCGCAGCAGCTCGTTCGTGTCGAGTTCGTGCTTGAAGCTGAGCAGGTGCATCTCGGCCTGGGTGCCGGAGTCGGCGAACGCCGCGATGAACTTCTTGTGCCCGAACGCCGCAGCCCAGATCGGCAGCACCAGAAACAGCCACGTGGACTTGCCGGCGTCGCGGGGACAGACGTAAGCGTCGCGATCGGACTGCGGTTCGGTGGTGGGCAGCGCCCACTCTTTCGCGGCGTCGGCGAGTTCTAGGTGGAACTCCGACAGGGTGATCTGGTCGGAGGTCTCCGGTCCGCGCAGGTGATGCGGCAGGTAGGTGAGCGCGAACAGCAGCGGGGAGAACTTGCACACCAGCTTGCGGGACTCGGCGTTCAGGAGCATCTCCGGCCGGAACGCCGGAGCGGTCGGGCCGGTCACACGCCGGTCTGCTCGCGCCGCGCCTTGATCGCGGCTTCCTGCGCTTCCGCCGCCGCCTTCGCCTCGGCGATCATCGCTGCGGTGGCGGGGTCCACCTGGGCGCCCTCGCTGACGGTGGCGTCGACCTTCGTCGGCGCGTCAGTGCCCTGTACCTTGGCCAGCCGTTCGGCCCAGCCGCGGATCTGGCCCCAGGCCTCGACGGCGGTCCGCGGCTGCTTGTGGTCGCGGGCGATGAGCAGCAGGTCGTCGATGGCGGCGTGCGCGAGCTCGGTGGCCTCGGCGCGGTGTAGCTCGACCTGCTTGGCCGGGATGGATTCGAGCGCGTCGAGGTAGATCTCGTGGGCGCGCTGCAGGGACACTCCGAGTTCGGCGCCGATCTCGGCGTAGGTGACGTTCTGCCGGCGCAGCTCGACGACGCGGGCTCGCCGCTCGGCGGTCTTCTCCCTGGCTTCCGGTGATCGCGTCGTTGCCATTCAAGGGTTCCTGTTCAGGAGTGCCACGGTCCCGATCTTGTGGCGTGGTTTTCAGTGTCGCGGGGGTTTCAACGGCTGTTGTCTCGGGCGCCGTCGGTTCCAACGGGACCGCCTGCTTCGTTGTCTGTTGGCGGCGTGCGCGGTGATGGTCTTGACCGGCTGCGGAGTCTGGGGGCGACCACCAGCTTCGGGAGCCTCATGACGACAACGATTTTCGGGCCGGACATCTCGTCCTTCCAGCAGGGCCTGAGTTTGGCTCGGCTCGCGCAGGCCTCGTTCGTGATCGCGAAGACGACCGAGGGCACGTACTACACCGACGCGGACTATCAGGGCTGGCGTGCTCAGGCGGCGCTGCTTCGCAAGCCGTTCGTCTGGTATCACTTCCTGTCCGGGGAGCCGGCAGCGGCGCAGGCCGCGCACACCGCGGCGAACGTCGGCGACCTGGACCTGCCGGGGATGCTCGACTTCGAGCCGGAGGGTTCCTTTCATCCGACGCTGGCCCAGGCGATCGCCTACGTGGATGCGGCGCTGGCGGAGGGGCTGAATCTGCGGCTGGTGTATCTGCCGCACTGGTATTGGCAGCAGCTGGGGTCGCCGAGCCTGCAGGCGTTCCGGGACCGGAAGCTGCAGCTGGTGTCGTCGGCGTATCCGGGCGGTACCGGGGCGCCGTCGGCGATCTACCCGGGGGACGGTGCGGCGGGGTGGGCCGGCTACGGCGGGATGTATCCGCTGCTCTACCAGTTCACGAACCAGGCGTCTGACGGCGGTAAGCCGCTGGACTACAACGCGTTCCGCGGTACTACTGCGCAGCTGCTCGCTGCTTTGGCACGGCCGTCGACGACGCCCGCGCCGACTCCTGCACCATCATTCAGTTCGGATCCGGAGGACGATCTCATGCCCGCTTTCGCCACAGGACAGATCAACGCCGGCGCGGACGCCGTGACGGTGGTGGGTACGCCGGCGCCGAACACCAGCACGGCCGGCTGGGGGCGCGTCTGGCTTTCGTTGGCCTCGGACTTCGGGGACGCGCACGTGCGGGTGGCTGTGTGGACGCACGGCGAGGGCTGGTCGCACATCTTCGAGGACGTGCTGGTGGCGCAGTACGGCGACCGGGCGAACCCGCTGAACGGGCCGTTGCCGGACGGCGCCCAGAAGATCAGCATCAAGCGGTTGCCGGGCAGCGAGAACCTGCCGATGGCGTACCTGCTCGAGGCGATGCACAAGTGAGCGCCTGGTCGAAGTATGTCGCCGAGATGGAGCGGGAGTTCGGCTCGGTCTGGCGCCGCTATCACGTGGCCGCGCAGCTGGGCCGGCTCGCGTCCGGTGTGGTGGGCAGCGTGCTGTGGACGGTGCTGCACGGCAGTGTCCACGACTGGACGGGGCTGGTGCCGGTGGTTTCGGGGGCGCTGTGGGCGACGCTGGCGCAGGTGTTCCCTCAGGTGCCGTGGCTGCTGGTGCGCAGCCGTTTCGGTTCGGGGCCGGACAAGGCGCCGGGCGGCGCGGGCACTCCCGGGGCCGGGCCGGCTGAGCCGCCGCCTGTGGTGACGGGCTGAACGAGATCACGTGTGCGCCCAGCGCGCGGAATGGGGTGCACTGTGGCTGAGGAGCCGATGAGTGCTGGCGAGATCCGGAGCCGTTTCGAGAGCGTGGCGCAGCGATTCGGTGACGTCGATAAGCGGCTGGACCGGATGGCGCCTCTGGATTTGGTGGCCAGCGAGAACGGTCACCTTCGCGATCAGATCGCTGATGCCCGGTTGCACGCCAAGGAGCAGATCGTCGAGGTGGATCGGGCTTCTCGTGAGCGTGATGAGGATCTGGAGAAGACCGCGATGGCGGCTGTGAAGAGCGTGGCGGATGCGGGGGCCGCGGCGCGGACCGAGTTGACCGCGGCGGTGGCTGAGGTGAAGCGGGACAAGCAGACGACGTGGGGTTGGGTTCTGCAGGTCATCGGTTTCGCTGTTGCGATCGCTGCGGCTGTGATTGCCGCGAGGGGAATCCACTGACATGTCCGTTGCGAAGCTGAAGGCCTCTGCGGCGTTGTGGTGGGGGCGGGCGCGGGCGCACTGGGGCCGCGGGCTGGTGGCTGTGCTGTTCGTGGCGTTTGCGGTGTTCACGGTCAGCAAGCTGTATGCGGCGTCGGGGCAGCTCGACAGGCAGTCGAACATCATTTCTGGGTTGTCCACGGGCTTGTCGGGGGCCCAGTCGCAGCTGAAGGCAAACGGCATCCAGCCTTCTCAGCCGGCGCCGGCGCAGATCATCGCTCAGGCCGGCCCTCCTGGTCCGGCTGGCCCGTCAGGTCCTGGGCCGTCGGATGCGCAGGTGCAGGCGGCGGTGCAGGCGTATCTGCAGCAGCACCCGATTGCGGGGCAGCCGCCGACAACTGATCAGGTGGCGGCGGTGGTCGCGGTGTATCTGGCGCAGCATCCGCCGGCGGCGGGTCCGGCCGGGCCGGGGCCGTCTGACAGTCAGATCCAGGCGGCTGTGGCGGTGTGGGAGACGGCGCATCCGACGGTGGGCCCGTCTGGCCCGTCGGGGCCGCCTGGTCCTTCCGGGTCTCCCGGGCCGTCCGGCGTCGGCGCGACCGGTCCGCAGGGCGAGCCGGGTAGTCCTGGCGCCCCGGGTCCGTCGGGGCCGGCCGGGGCGTCCGGTCCGGCGCCGTCGGGGTGGGTGTATGTGGAGACGCCGCCGATCGGGAATCCGAAGACACACACCTGCGTGCCCTCGACTGCGGGCCCGTCGCCGTACTACTCGTGTAGCTGAACAGTCGAAAGCGGCTTCACCCTGCGGGGTGGCGCCGCTTCTGTCGTGTCCGGGCTTGCGCCCGCTGTACGAACGTTCGATGATCGCGGCGTGCCCCGCGATGCCCAGCTGATCCCGGCCCCGCCGCCGCGGTGGCCGAAGCAGGATCCGGCCGGCCGCGGCGCGATCTGGATCCGCATTGCCGGCCGCTGGCTGCCTGGCCACGTCCAGCGCTGGTACCGGGTGCCGCCCGACGGCTGGGGCTGTTGGGTGACGTACCACGCCGACCCGGAGCACCCGACGATCGCGCCGGAGTGGGGCCACTTCCGCTACGACCCGGAGGCGATCCTGGACCGGAAGGCGTGGCCTCAGCCGCCAGCGGAGTCCTGAGCGGCCAACTGCTCTCGCGCCTCCTTCGACGCCGCCGCGTCTAGCTTGAGCCGGTTCGGGCCGGGCCGTAGCGCCGGATGCCGGTTGATCGCGACCGCCAGCTCACTCATCCGCTGGTGCATTGCATTCCAGGCGTCGCCGGCGAGAGTCGGGAGGTCGCGCTCGGCCGTGTAAAAGTCGAGCTTGAGCGCGATCAGGTCGGCGGGGATCTCGGTGTCGGACACGCGCTGATCATGCCAGACACCCCGACGCCCGGCCGCATGGTAGGCGGCCGGGCGTCGGGGTGTCAGCGTGGTGTCATCAGTTTCCGCAGCCGCCGCCGGTGCCAGCGCAGTTCCCAGACGTGGATGCGGTGCCGCCAGCCGGCCTGCTCGTAGGACCCTTGCAGGGCGCGCAGCTGGCGGAGGATCCGGCCGGCGTCGCCGCCGAGGTCAGTTGCGGTTGCAGTCCTCATCGGTCACCTTCCGGGACTCCGAGACCAGATCGGGCCGCGTCATCGGGCCGCCGCCGGTCTCGTCCCAGCCGATCGTCACCCGTTCCCGCCACCAGTCTGTCGTGCAGTAGTGGGTCGTGGGGAACAGGCTACCGGCGCCGTTGGTGCCGCCGCCGGAGGTTGCCGAGGACGTTTCGGCCGTGTACGGGCCGCCGAGGGTGAAGGCGTGTTCCAGGTGCGTGGATATGCGCAGCCGGTCCACGCCGACGCCGAGCTTCGCGCATTTCCACTGGACCTGGCCGGCGATGCCTTCTTTGCTGGCGGAGACCAGGAACGTCGCCGATCCGCTCTGGCTGAAGCCGAACCAGACCTTGCAGCCGTCGAAGTCGTCGCTGGTGTGGACGTGTCCGCCGTCGCCGGCATCGCCGGCCGCCGCGGTGGAGCTCGGGGCTACGGCGACCGTCCCGCCGGTGGTTCCTCCCGAGCTGCCGCCGGAGGATCCGGAGCCGCCGCCGGCGTCGCTGCCGCTGGTGCTGCTCTGGCACGCGGCCAGCCCGGTCGCCAGGACCGCGGCGGCCGCCAGTGTACCTATTCGTGTTCTCACTGTTCCCCCTGGTTGTTGCCGGTTTCATGCCGGCGGTTGTCGTGGTGGTGGCACTACAAAAGGGCGTCGACGCCCGGCCGCGGTACCGGCCGGCTTCTCCTACCAGTGCAGAATCCAGCCCTTGCAGGTGAAGCATGGGACTTGCGCCTTGACCTCGCGTCCGCCTTTCTGCTGCACCGTGACGATGACGCTTCCCTTGTTCCCGCACGGCGGGCACACCAGCGAGTCCCACCGGTCGGGGGCGTTCTGGCCCGGGCCGTGGTTCGGTACCGCCCACGAGTGCGAGCACGGGGCGATCCCGATCACCGTTTTGACGCGGCCTTTGCCCTGGGTGAGCGGGCGTGTCCCCTTTCCGCGGCACCAGTCGCAGCCGAGCCGTTGCAGCCCAACGGCTTTGCGCGGCGTCGGCATCCGCGGAACCCCGGACGTGGACCCGGCCATCTGGCCGCCCGGTCCGCGCTTGGACTTGCGGGCCAGGTTCGGGTTGGTGCCCGCAGCCGTTTTCGCCGCCGAGGCCTTCCCCATGGGGGCGGTCCGGCCGGCGCGGTCCGACTTGCGCTTCGCGGCGCGGGCCGCACTCCGCTTCGCGCGGTCCGGCTCGACCTCGCCCGGGCGGTAGGTGCGGGCCTTGCGGCTGCCGTCCAGGCGCCAGCCCTTCTTGGTGCGGCGCATGCCGCGGGACGTCACTTCGCCGGTGCGCGGATTGCGGCTGGCCGAGGCGACCATCCCAACGCCGAGCCGACGCTTGAAGCCGCGGACCGGGTGCGGGTGGTTGCGTTCGGGGCCGAACAGTATGCGCAGGGCAACGCGGTGCGGCGCCCACCCCGAGGACTTGCGCCGCCCCATCACGCCTCCTTCGACCGCGGGGCCGGGACCGTGCACACGAAGCGCTCCGAGCGTCCGTCGGCGTCCCGCTCGGATATCGCACCCAGGTGAGCCTTGAAGGCGGTCAGCGCCGTAGTGCAGCGGTCCCGGGATCCGAACGTGGGCAGCCGGTAGGCCATGAGCTCCTTCACCGTGGCCGAGCCCATCGAGCAGAACAGGGCCCAGATGTCCCGGAACTCCGGCTCAACCTCGGTCTTGTCCGGGTAGCGGGGCGCACTGACGTCGCGCAGCCGCGGCGGCGAGGATGGGCTGCCGGTGGTGCGCTGGCCGCCGCCGGGGCCACCGGGGTTACGGGGGTCGCAGCGGCCGTTCAGGATCGCCTCCATCGCCACGGCAGTGCGCTCGTCCAGAGCCGGCCGGTCGTCCTCGTGTTCCTCGATCACCTGCATGATCCGCTCAGGGGTGATCATGTAGCCGCGTCCGACCGACGGCCGCGGGTATTCCGGGGTGCGGGGCCGGAACATCCCGGACAGTGGCAGCGTGGTCTCGTCGGCGCGCCAGCCGTCGCCGTGGGCGCCCTGGCCGAGGATCACGTTCGTCTGCGTGGCCGAGCGGGTGCGGTAGCAGGCGACGTTGGTGAACTGCCCGGACCCGTCGGTGGTGTCGCCGAGGGCCTTGCCCGACGGGGACTGTGTGGCGGCGATGATGTAGATGCCCAGGGCCCGGGCGACCTGCATGAGCCGCAGCCACAGCTCGAACAGGGTCTTGTCCAGGCGCATCATCTCGGCCAGCTCGTCCATCAGCAGCACGATCGCCGGGCCGTGGCGGTTCGGGTCCCACTCCTTCACCGGCTTGCCGGTGCGCTCCCGCTCCTCCTTCAGGATCTGCCCGCGTTCCTCCATCGCGGCGCCGAGCGCGCGCAGCAGCAGCGCGGCATCGTCAATGCCGAATGCGGCCCGGTAGGCGACCCGCTCATACGGGCCGAGTTCCAGTTGGCCCGGCTTCAAATCCATCAGCACCATGACGGCGTTCTTCATCGACGCGACCGCGCAGGCGATGACGTTGACCCCGATGGATTTCCCGCCGTCGGTGATTCCGGCGTACAGGGTGTGGCGGCCCTTGAGCCGGAAAGCGATCGCTTCCAGGGCTTCGTCGATACCGATGTTCACCGGCTGCGTAATGTCGTCGGTATTCGGGCCCGGCCACATATGGACTTCGTCGAGGGCGGATTCCTCGCCGTCGGTGACACGGATTTCCCACCGGTTCCCGATCGCGGTGGGGATGATCTGCACGGCCCGGCATTTCAGGTTGTTCCGCAGGGTTTCGGTGCGGGCCAGCAGCCACCGGTAGCTGATGTTCTTGGAGTCAGGCGTGTAAATGTAGGTCATCCACGCGTCTTCTCCGAGGCGGCGGATCACGTCGACCTGGATGGGTTCGACGGCGATGGAGGCGAACGCGGCGTGCAGTCGCGCCGCCTCATCGGACAGGGTGCCGATGCCGGTGCCGACGGGGGTGCCGACGGCAAGCGCCGGGGTGCCGACGGGCGCCGGCGGCATCGGCGCCGCGGCGGCGGCCTCCATCCAGTCGACGGCGGCGTCGGCGGCGGCCTGCTTGGTGTGTCGGCGCCAGCCAATGGAGCCGAGGGTGCCGACGGCGCCGAGGAGGAATGAGGCCATCGCCGAGATACCGGAGAAGCCGGCGCCGACGGCGGCGGCGCCGGAGAATCCGACGAGGGAGCCGACGAGCAGTCCATGGGTGAGGTGCCGGTCTGCTTCGTTGCCGTGGAAGTGGTGCGCGAGCCAGGATCCGACCGGGAACAGGCCTCCGCCTCCGAGGAACGGCAGCATCAGCCAGATGTGGTTCGGCTCCAGGTTTGCCCACCAGCCGCACGCCGAGTAGCCGACCGTGGTGAGTGCCGGCCACAGATGGTAGTGGCCGATGATCTCCACGATCTGCGGGTGCGGACGCGGCAGGTGGCGCTGGTCGTGCAGCGCGGCGATGTGCAGCGGCATCGGGGCGTAGGCGGGGTGCTGGCCGTGGAAGGCGACAGCATCAGCGCTGTGAGCTGGGATAATACTGCCTTCGTAGATCGTGCCGCTCGGGTGACGCGACACGGCAGGCGCGTCGGGGACGGGTTGTATCTCCGACCCGGGCCGGGAAAACGGGCCCGGCAGCGTGTCGTGTCGTGTGTCGTGTGTCGCGTCGAGGCTCACCGGTTCACCGCCTCGCGCTCGTCAGCGTCCCAGGGCGTTGCGTTGTGGAGCTCTTCGGTGGCCTTGCGGACGTCGCGGGCGCGGGACTTGCCGAGGGTGCCGAGCCCTGCGCGCTCGATCGCGTCGGCCAGCTGCGGCGCGTTGGGCTCAGCGCCGTGGGTGCCGATGTGGGCCCGGTAGAGCGGCAGGGCGGCGGCGGCCCACTGGTCGATGTTGCGCTTGGCGGCGGCGCCGGCAGTGGCCATGTCGATGACGTCGGCACCGCGGTCGGCACTTCCATCGGCGCCGGTGCCGACGGGTTCGTCGGCGGTCGGCGCCGCCGTCGGCACTTCGTCGGCGCCCCGGTCGGCACCCGTCGGCGGTGCCGATGGTGCCGTCGGCGCCTTCGTCGGCGCCTTCCTTGTCGGCGCCGATGGCTTCTCGTCGGCACTCTGCGCGGTGCCGATGGAGGCGCCGTCGGCACCGCTGCCGGAGGCGAGCGAGTGCAGATGCAGGAGCCGGTCGACGATGAACGGCGGCAGGGACAAGATCACAACGAGGAGGGCGATCGGCACCCAGGTGGGCAGCATCGCCCCGGCGAGCACGAGCACGTGATAGGCGAAGTTACCGCCGACCGACAGATACAAGGCGTGGCGGGCATTCCGCTTCGCAGCGCCATGCGCGGGATGTGCGGCCGGGACGAGATTCCCGAACTGGATGCTGGTGATGGCGTATCCGTCCAGGCACGCCGGCAGCAGCCACGCGAGATAGACCGGGACCCGGCCGAGCCGGGCGAGATTGAAAAGAGTGGGGGCGGAAAGGGCGGCGGCGCAAAGGCCGGCGAAAGCAACGCCGACGGTGACGATACGGCGTGCCCGATGTGACAGCGCCGGGATCGGGTCGCTGTTCCTGCTGCGCTTCTTTGCCTTACCTTGGGACGTGTCCACGCTGATTCCTGAGATCGCGTGCGGCAAAGGAGCCCGGCCGCCCTTCCCGGCGGTCGGGCTCTTTGGCCCCAAGCCCGGGCCAATCCTAGCTTCGATGGTGGCGGCGGCAGAATTCTGATTCATCAAAAGCTCCATGCGGCGGCCCTTCGCATGAGGGCGGGGGCGGCGCGTACGGGCAGGCATGCGGCGGTTGCGGCGACGCCGGCGGCGAGGATCAGCAGGACGTAGGGGGCGGGGACGGTGGGGTGCGCGACGGCCCACGAGCCGATCCCGGCTGCGGCGAGCCGGCGGCCGTGGAGTGCGGCGAGGTAGGTCAGGCGCAGGGTTTCAACGTCGGGGCAGCCGGGGGCGGCGCCGAGGAAGGCCAGGGTGCCGAATCCGGCGAGGGCGGCGCCGAGCAGGAGCAAAGCGACTGTGACGGTGGTCATGGCTTGGTGTCTCCTCTCGGTGTTGTGCATCTGGCGTGGGTCTTGTGGGTCTGGCTTGTGGATGTGGGGCCCGGCTGTCGCAGGTGGCTTGGGGACCCATCCCTGCGGCGGCCGGGAGTTGGTGGGTCAGCCGCGCTCGCGTGTCTGCTGCTCCGGTTTGGGCTTGGGGGTGCAGCGTGCTTGCCGGAGCAGCAGCTGCATAAGGCCGCCGATCTCGGGCTTGGGCAGCGTGGCGAGTTCGTCGATCAGAACGACTTGCGACACGCTGGCGGACTCAGCGAGTCGAGAGCGCCGTTCGGCCACCAGGCGCAGAATGTCGGTCTGCACGTCAGCGTCGTAGACGACGACAGTGCCGTCTGCGGTAGCGCCAATGGCGAGCTGTTCGTGGTCGGGTCCGCTCATCGCGCACCACCGATCCCGTGCCGCGCGAGGAATCCCACAACGGCACGTCCCGTCTCGGTCAGCGCCACGCCGTTGCCCTCGCATGCCGGGCAGGCGATCCACTTGGGCGGGCAGTCGTCGAGCGCCGCGAAGTAGGCCACGGATCCGCCGGAGTACGGATCGCTCGGAACGTAGTTCGGGCGCAGCGTGTCCATACGCTGCTCCCACTCAGCGAGCGCATCGGTGTTGGGCACGATGCCGTCTTCGCAGTCGGTGCAGGGTGCTTCCACCGAGTTGAGGAGCGCCAGCAAACGGCGGCCATTGCTGGCGCGGCGGAGGGAAGTCTTCATCGCGCACCGCGCTTTCCGTTGACGCGGATGTCGCTGGCCCTGAGGCCGGGCTGGTCCTTCAGGACGTCAACCATTCGGGCGGCGCCTTCGGGGGCGTCGAACCGCTCGGTGACGCGGGTTCGGGTGATGCCGGAGTGCCAGGACACGGTGACCTTCGTGTTGTCGGCGGTCATTGCAGCTCTCCCTTCCGGGGCGTGGAACCCGGCCGCCGCGGCGAGCTTGGGGGCTTCTAGCCGTGGCGGCCGGGGCTTGTGGGTCAGCCGCGGCGTCCACCCGCGCGGGCTCTTGCTGCGGGCGGCGCGGTCCGCTGCGGTCTGCTCGGCGGCGGCCATGTCGTAGAACATCTCGGCGCTGTTGTGCCGGCCCTCGGCGGCGGCCTTGTCGCCGGCCTGGTTGTACGCCTCGGCCTCGCTGGTGTTCTTCTTGAGCAGTGCCATAGTTCAGTCCTTTCGTGGTTGTCCGGCTGTGTTCGGTGACGGCCGGGGGCTTGTGGGTTAGAGCGCGACGCGCTGCGCGTCGCCGATGATGCGGTCGTGGTCGAAAGCGAGGGATCCCGCGGTGGACATGAGCTCGGCGACAGGAACCCACTCGGCCTCGGTCGCGTCGTCGCCGGCGGTCGGTGTCGGCGTGTCCGGAAGGCAGGCGGTGTAGGCGAAGCCGACGTAGCGTCCGCGGGGGTCCCGGTCGGGGTCGGCGTAGACGCCGACGAACTGCAGCTCCTCGGTGATGCTCAGGCCGGTTTCCTCGGCGAGCTCGCGGCGGCCCGCGGCCAGGGTCTCCTCGCCGACGTCGACGTGTCCGCCGGGCAGCGCCCAGCAGCCTTCGTAGGGGTCCCAGCCGCGACGGATGACGAGGACGTGCAGGTCCCCGTCCCGCTGGCCGAACAACACGACGTCGACGACCAGGCGGGCGGTCTCGGGGGTGGTGTCGGTGCTGGTCATGGCTCTCCTTCTGGTGCTGCCGGGTGTGCCGGATCGTCCGGTTATCTTGTCAGCATTCTGCTTGAAAGTTCAGCGTAGACCTCGCCGAAAAACTTGTCCACAGGATGCGTATCCGCCAGAATCGGCCCATGGCCGGCTACCTCAGCACCTCCGACGTTGCGACGCTGCTCGGGGTTCAGTCGTCCACCGTGCGGTTCCTGCGCGCCGAATCCAGGCCGGGCCATCGGTACGCCGCCGACCCCTTCCCGGAGCCGGACCTCGTCATCGCCCGCTCGCCCGCGTGGTCTGAGGACCGCGCGGGCGAGATCTTGGCGTGGAACGAACGACGCCCCGGGCAAGGCGCAGGGGGCGGACGGCCGCGCAAAAACGACCCCTAACGCACCGACGCCCGGACCGGATGGCCGGGCGCCGGGTCCTCAGGCATCGATCCGGCGAGGTCTCGCGGCGGTCGAATCCATGTCCTGCTCGTCGGTGCCGGGCGCATAGGGCCCGCGGAACGGTGTTCCGTCGACAGCGTCGCCGTAGAACCGCAGTGGTCCGAGGTCGTGAATGCGTGTGCCGGCCCGCAGCTGCTCGGCGACCACCTCCAGGTGCCGCCCGTTCAGGCCGCGGGGCATGGGCCGTCGGCCGTCGGCGTACTCGTCGGCGACCGCGGCGAGCTCGTCAAGGCTGCCGGCATACACGGTGAGGTCGCCGACGCGGTTGGTGCGGACGGTCATGAGGCGGTTTCGGCCGCGGCCTGTCGGGTGCGGTGCGGCTGCCATGCGCCGTCAGAGCCCTGACGCAGGTCGATGCTGATGAGCGTCAGGCCCCGGTGTGTGGCCTCCCACGTTTCCTGGGCGACACGGTCGGCGAGTCCCCAGGACGGCTTGGTCTCGTAGGTGTGTTTGGGGTGGACCATTTCGGGGTCCGCGATTTCCCAGGTGTATCGCAGGGTCCATCCGCGGGCGGGTTCGGTAGCTGGAGGTGTCATAGTGGTGACGGTAGGAGTTCGAGGCCTGCGCTGCGACGACGAAAAAGGCGTCATTCCGGCGTCATTTCTGGGTATCGTCAGGCTATGGCACCCAACACCACACTCAAGGCCGTCCGGATGGGCCTGCGCCTAAGCCAGGACGGCTTCGCCAAGGCGATACAAGAGGCCGGCGAGCGCATCGGCGCCCGGAACCAGTGCTCAAAGCGGTTGGTACAGCGGTGGGAGGCCGGCGAGGTTTCGCATCCGCACCCCGAGCACGCGCGCGCCCTGGAGGCAGTGACAGGCCTTCCCGCTGCCAGCCTCGGCTTCGCATGGCCGGTGCCCGACGCACCAATACCGGAGGCAATCCCCGCAGACTCGGCAGGGGCGCTGTCGGGGATCTGGTTGTCGCGGTACGAGTACCACTCGACATCGCGGGATGCCGACTTCCTCGGCTGGCACTACATTGCGCTGGTCCACACCGGCGACCGCCTGCAGGGCCGGTCTCTGCCGGGCTCCAGCAGCAGCGTCTTGCACCTGGACTTCACGGTTACCGGGCAGGTCGCCACCGGCACATGGACGGAACACACGCATCCGACCAGCTACTACTCGGGCGCGGTCTATCACGGCGCGATTCAGCTGCTCGCGGATCCGACGGGCCGGCGTCTGGCCGGGCAGTGGGTGGGCTTCGGCCGGGTCGGCCAGGTGAACACCGGCCGGTGGGAGCTGACGCTGCGGGACAAGTCGCTGGGGAAGGGCGCGCTGGCGCGATGGGATCGGCGGCCGGAGGAGGCGGGGGGTGCGGCTGCGGACGAAACGCGGGACGCGGCGCGGTGACCTACGGCCCTTCGCAAGCGGGGCGCGCTGCGCTTGGGAGATTTCCGGGAGATGATCTTGTGGAAGTTATGTATACCCAAGTATCCACATGTATCTATGTGTCTCGCTAAGTGCCATGTCATTCGGGGCGTCCATAGCCAGTTAGGCGCTGACCAGGGGCGCCCCGCACTATTTTGCCATGTGGGCCGTAGGAAGCAGCAGACCGTAACCCGCATTCAGCACTCGGGAAGAGATGCATCTAGACCGTACGGGTCTGAATATCAAGCGCTGTGCACGAGGCGCAGGCCGCCCTTTTGGGAGACAAACGGGAGACGATCTTGCCGGGCAGCCACTGCGACAAGGTCTGGGCGCTCCCGGCACAGCCGGTCCCACCGCGCCTGAAGCGCGGCCACGATCTCCTGCTCCATGGCCTCGCTCGTGTGCGAGTAGACACCCTCGACGCCCTGGAGCTGATGCCCCATACGCTCCTCGGCGGCGATGCGCGGTGCTCCGTCCTCGTCGATCCACACCTTGTGGCTGTGACGCAGGCCGTGCATGGTGAGGCCCTTCGCACCCTCAACGGCCGGCACCGCGGGCTTGCGGACTTTGCTGCCGTTGTACGTGGCCTCACGACCGTTCACGGCCTCGGAGAATGCCAGCTGACCGAAGCCCGACCGGCGCGGGTGGGCGCCCTTTGCTCCGAGGAAGAGGTGCACCTGATCCACCGGCAGCGTGTCGAGAAAGTCGCGCAGGATAGTCACCAAGAACGGGGGGATCGGCAGTGTGCGGCGGCTGCCGTACTTCGGCTCCTTCTCCTCGAAGCTCCCGTCGTCGTGCTCGACCAGCTGCCACTCGACGCGGACCGCGCCCCGCTCCAGCCAGACGAACTCGCGCTTGAGTCCGACCAGCTCACCCCAGCGCATGCCCGTGAAGGCGGCCAGGACGGCCAGGACGAACGCCCACTCCCCGCGCAGGACGCGCAGGTTGTTCGCCACGCGCAGCACGTCCGCTTCGTAGACCCAGACCTTCTCGGTGTGCGTTCGACGCTTGTAGCGACCGCGGCGCTTGCGCCTCTGCGCGGGGTTGAAGTCGATGAGCCCCTCGTAGACGGCGTCTTCGAGCATCGTGACGAGCAGTCCACGGGTGACGGACAGGGTGTTGGGCTTCATGCCGCCCTCGGCAAGCGCGGTCGCCCAGGCTTCGACCTTCAACGGCTTAATGTCCGCCAGCGGGCGGTCGCCCCAGGCCGGCACCAGGTGGATGCGCAGACGGGTGCGGTAGCGCTCCATGGTCAGGCTGGAGACGTCTTGGGCGTCGATCCAGCGCTCGGCCCAGTCCTTGAACAAGATCTTGCCGCGCTCTGGGTCTTTCCAGATGCCGCGCCGGATATCGGCTTCCTGCTCGCGGCCGTAGTTGACGGCGGCGTCTCGGGTGGCGAATCCGGGCTCTGAGTCCCAGCTGCCGTCGGGGAGTTGGAAGCGGGCCCGCCACGGATAGGGGCCCTTGCCGCGTTTCTCTGCGTAGGCCATCGTCGATGCCTCCTGGGTGTAAGTCGGCTGAACTGCGCCGGGAGAGGGTAAACGCAGTCCATGCCGGCTCTACACGGTACGGCTCGGGATGTCGGTCAGGTACCTGTTCGTCCGCGCCGGACGGGGAAGTTGGTGACGACGCCGAGCGAGGGGTGGCTTTCGTTCAGGGCGTCGGCGCGGCCGGCTTGGTAGCCGAGTTCGAACAGTCGGTCGCCGAGCTTTTGGGGCTCGATGACGATGTACTGGACCAGCCAGACGACCAGGGTCGTACAGGCTGCCGAGACGAGTAGGAGGGTGATGTTCTGCATTGCCCGGCTGGCGGCGTTGCTGTGGTCACCGGTAAAGGCGCAGGTGATGATCCAGGCGCCTGCTAATCCCCAGAGGGTGGCTACCACCCCCCCGTGGAGCCTTCTACAACGTTGGAGACTCGGGACGTTCGTTCGGTTTGAGGTTCCTTCGGACATTTCCCCTCGCTCACCCGTTGACCACTGAGTAGCTGATCGGGCCACCGAGTCAACTCCCGGAGTAAAGGGAGAGTCAAGAGTAAAGGTACTGATCAGGCCTGCTTCCGGCGGCGAGGTTCCTCAGGGTTCTTCCTTCTCTCTCGCAATGCCTGGAGGGTATGGATCAATGCCTCCTTGTCGGCATCGCTGAGAATATTGTCAGCCAAGATTCGCTCCTCCGGCGTGGGGGGCGCCTGCGGAGGCTCCGGCTCACCGTCCAGGCCCACCTCTCCGGGGAGAACCAGCCCGGAAGCGACAAAGAGGTCGCGAGGCGGCAAGCCCAGGGCGGGCGCCACCTTCCGCAGGTTTTCCAGGCTCGGGTCGCCGTCCTCCTGGATCCAGCGCCGTAAAAGGCTGTCGTGGACACTGCTCATCCGGGCGAGGGTCGGAACGTCCAGGTCTCCGTTGGATCGCACATAGTTGGCGACCCGCATCGCTTCCTTGAAGTACGCGGCGAACTGCTGCCGGCGTCTCCGATCCTCATCCGTAAGGGCCACGCGGACACTGTATCGCCCATGCATGTCTGCGTGAAAGTGAACCTCAGACATTAAGACGCAGGTCAAACGTGCAGGCGCCTGAGGCTTCTGGGACATGCATGTCCTGCCGTGACCTGTGTGTTTACGACAGCGCCACCAGCGCGCAACCACGCCCTATGGCACGCATGCACACAGGGCGCCTCTTTCTCATGCGTGCATTCAAGTACACGCAAGTGTTGCGCACGCATGCGTGCTCGCAGTAGTGTCCCGCCATGACGACAGACGCGGAGCCCCTCCGACGCGAACCTCGGACCATCGAGCTCATCGGCGACAAGTTCGAGGTACTCGCGCAGGACTTCGGCTGGATGACCAACGGCAAGTACGACTACGAGCGCATAGCCCACGAGCTGGCCCTTTCCGAGAAGCAGGCGCGCCGGGTGCTGACCGCACAGGCACGCCCGAGCACCACCTTCATCGGAGGGCTGATCACGGCCACCCACGATCTCGTCGGCTTCCGGCGCGTGTTCCGAGTCGTCAACCTCAGCGACCCCATCGGAAAGGTCTAGGAGCGATGACCACCAGCACCGTCAAGGTCTACACGGCCGAACAGGTGGCGGAGATCCTGCGCTGCAACAAGGTGACCGTCTACCGCTGGGCCCGCAAGGGCCTGATCGGGGACGGCCCCCTCGCGGGGCAGCGGATCTACCGCTTTACGCAGAAGCACATCGACGACTTCCTCAGCGGCGCTACCCGGACCGCTGCGGCCGAGGTCGAGAAGCCCACGCGCAACCCCAAGTACGCCGGAAAGTAGCGAGCCCGCGTCCGCGCTAACGGACCGGGCTCAGGACCAGCAAGACCGATTCGAACCGCTAAGCACGAAAGGAACTGGTCACCCATGAGGGTACCGCTCAAGCCCCGCCCGCACGAACAGGGCATCCACCGCACCGACAGCTCGGCCCGCCGCACCGCGGCGCCGTGGCCCGGACGCGAGGCCGACCGCGAGATCAGCTTCGAGGACATCAAGGCGCTGCCCGACCCGGACTGGATCGGCCGCAGCCCCGAGGGCGCCTACGCGCTCGACGCCGAGCTGCTGGAGCCGCTGCCGCTGGCCGACTGGGCGATGTGGCTCGACGCCGAGTGGTTCGGCGTGAGCAAGTCCTGGTCGCAGCTGGCGGTCCGCACCACCGCCGAGCTGACCGGCCTGGAGCGCGACTGGGGCGTGGCGGCGTGCATGCTGACCGCGCCGCTCATCGACGAGTGCGAGGCGTTCGAGGCCGAGCTGAAGGCGCAGGTGGCGTCGTGAAGGGCCCCGAGGACATCCGGACCAAAGCCATCGCCCTGCTCGTGGAGAAGATCCACGAGATCGAGGCCGAGTCCGACCGGCAGACCAAGCAGCACACCGCCGCCATGGCCAGCCCGGCCGCGCTGATGGCCTTCCAGACCTACAGCGACCACCGCGAGGCCGCGGCGCTGAACCACCAGCTGGCGTACCGCTGTGAGCAGCTATGCGAGGAGATCACCGGCGCGCTGCTGTTCGACGAGCTCGACGCGCAGGACGAGACCGCCGAACAGGCCGCACTCGACGCTGGCCAGCACCAGGGCGACAAGATGCGCACCTCCAACGTCCTGCGCGCGCTGGCCGATCAGCTCGACGCTCTTGGCGACCTCCTCAACCATCCGATCACCGTGACGACCTACGACTTTGGCTACAAGCACGAGGTTGCCATCCAGCCGTTCGGCGACGACGACCAGCGCGACGTCGCGCTGGTGTACGCGCTCGCCACCAAGCTGGGTGCCGAGGCCAACGTCCGGACGCTCGACGAGACAAAGGTCTCCGTCCAGTTCGCAACCGAGTTCAGCGGCGTGCAACTCGAGATGTTCTCGCACGCGGACTGCAAGGCTGCGGACAGAGCCGCACACGAGGCGTCCCGCCCGACTCTGGCCGAGCAGTTGCGCAAGTGCGGCGCCGAGCAGGCCGCACAAGACGCTGATGCCGACGCCTTCCACGCCCAGCGCCGCGCCGACGAGGCCGAGGACGGTGCGCTGTGACCACCGCCAGCCTGACCCGGGAGCTCTCCACCACCCCCGCGCACCTGATCACGGCCCTCAGCCTCGCCAACGCCCGGGTCGCCCACGGCCTGACAGCGTACCCGTACAGCATGCAGACCGGCGGCTACACCCTCGACCAGCTCGACGGCGAGAACTGCGGCGCCTGCGGCGGCCAGTTCCGCGCCGGCGGCGTCGACCACCCGGTGTTCCACGAGCAGGTCGCCGAGTGGCGCGTGTACCGGCACGTCATGTGCCCGAAGGCGGGTGCGTCGCAATGACCGCCCTCTACATCAACGGCATCCGCGTGACCCAAAAGGTCGCCGCCGAGCTGCTGGCGCTCGCGCCAGAGTTCCCGGCCGGCTTCACCGCCGACGACGCGCTGGCCGCGATCCGCTCGGTCCTGGCCGCCCACGGCTGCGACCTGACGGCGTGCCTGGCGGACCTGGCGTTCCAGTACGGCGACCACATGGCCGAGACGGCGGC
>Ga0207695_10000712_pt1 | contig 64832 bp, 73 predicted proteins | sample KBSC54metaG_FD_184354 | JGI IMG/M metagenome (GOLD analysis project Ga0207695, IMG submission 184354) | Corn rhizosphere microbial communities from Kellogg Biological Station, Michigan, USA - KBS C5-4 metaG (SPAdes) (version 2) | ecosystem: Host-associated > Plants > Roots > Rhizosphere > Soil...
TGATGCACAAGTGTGCTTTACACTCCGTTCAGCTTCACAAAGAAATTCTTGGGTCGATTGCGGCGGCGCCGAGCGTCTGTACTCAATTCCGCTCATCCCGGCGAAGGCCGGGACCCAGAGGGAATGGCTCAGAAGCGGGTTCTTCGAGCGCCGAGACCTTCCCGACAGCGATCCAGCTATGAGATCTGGGTCCCGGCCTTCGCCGGGATGAGCGGTAAGATATTGAATTCCCAGAGCATCAGGAGGCGCCGAAACCCTGGCCCTGTCGAGCGTTGGACAGACAAGCCGGCCGCCGGGGGCCATGAACGGGGGCGGTCTGGTTCCTCGAAGCCTCCGGATCGCCCAGACGGACTCCGGCGCGTGTCGCGCCGGGGCCGTCTACGGGACGGACCTTGGCGATCTACACCTTCTATCCCTGCCGCGGCGCGGCGCCGGCGAGCCTCGAGGCGGCCGAGCATGCCTGCGACGCGGCCGCGCTGGAGGCCGCGCGGGCCATCCTCGCGGCGCACGGGAGCTGCGATTCCGTGGAGGTCTGGCAGGGAGAACGCTTCCTGGGCCGCCACGGCGGCGCGGAAGCGCAGGCCAGTTAGGCCGAAGGGCCGGCCGCCTCGCCGGCGGCCGCGCCCCCGGGCCCCGCTACTTCTTGGCCGGCATCGCCGGCTTGTCGGTCTTCATGTCGCCCTTGGCCTCGGCCTTGGCCATCGCCTTGTGGTGTTTCATCTTATGCTTCATGGGCTTGGCCTTTTCCGGCGGGTTGGGGATGGGCTGCATCGTCCCCGCCTGAGCCAGCGCCTGGCCCGCCATGAACGCCGTGGCGACAAACGCCAGGCCGATCGTCCTGAGTTTCACGTGGTCATCTCCCTGTCCTTGCGCCCGGTCCCATCTTGGCCAGACTCACGGACCGACGGTAATCCAGACCGGAGCGGCTGTGGAGATGCCGCGGATGGCTTATAGTCGAGCCATGAGCCGATCCCGCGCCGCCCCCGCCCTCGCCCGCCCCACAGCCCTGGCCGCCGTGCTGGCGCTGGCCCTCGCCGCGCCCGCCGCGCGCGCCGCCGTCACCCTGCCGGGGATCAGCTACGAGGCCATCGTCTCGGGGCCCGCCAACGGGCCGCATCCGACCCGCGCGGACAGCGTGGCCATGCGCTACATCGGCCGCTTCGAGGACGGCCAGGTGTTCTCCACCTCGCCGGCCGACGGCAAGGACGTCTCCACCTTCGGGGTCAAGGAGGTGATCCCCGGGATGAGCGCGGCCCTGCAGCTGATGCGCCCGGGCGACCACTGGCAGATCAGGATCCCGCCGTACCTCGCCTATGGGCCGGGCCGCCCGTTCACCCCACCGGCCAGCGGCAGCGCCGCCGTGCAGGCGGTGCAGAAGCGCGGCATCCCGGCGGATTCCACCCTGATCTTCGACGTGGAGCTGGTGGCCATCGTCCATCCCAAGGGCCCCGGCGCCACCCGCTGAGGGGGAAATCGCTCACGGCCGCGGGCGGACCTAGCGTAAGTGTGCACCCTTGCGCCGCGCGCGCGGACGTGGCCCCCTTGGCCGCGACCGTCGCGGGCGCGAGTCTCGGTGCAACAGACCGGCGGGGCGGGCGGCGTGAACGGGACCGGGATGAAACCACCGCAAGGCCAGAGGGAGCCGAGCCCACCGACCCGGTCGAGCCGCATCCTCGGCCTGCTGGCGGCCGTGGGGTTCTCGTTGGCCATGTGGGCGTTCATCGCCATGGCCATACTGGGGCTGGTGCTGAAGGTGATGGGTCCGCGCCACTGAACCGGCCGCTGAGCTGAAATGCCCGGCGGCACGGCTCTTGAAACTCCCGCGACAGGTGAGCCGCAACGGAACAGTCGGCTCGTAAAACGCCGGAGACACCAGATGGCCTATGCCGCAGTTGTCGCGCGTACCAGCCAGAACGGCATGGAATACCTCGTCCGTGACACCGGGCGCGCTGAGTGGGCGGCCGTCGCCCAGCAGGCCCTGCGTTTCGAGACGCTGAGGGACGCCACCCGCGCGGCGCTTCGCCTGCCGAGCGCGCTGCGCGCCTACGCCCTGCCCGCCGAGGCGTAGCGACGTAGGCGTTCAGCCTTGCCGCCCGGCTATCCGACTCCTCTCCCCCGCGAAGCGAGAGGGAGAAGGTAGGGAGAGGGCCGAATGCGCGGGGGGCGTGGCTGGACCCTGACGGCCGCATGGGCCCAGGAGCCGCCCTCTCCCTACCCTCTCCCTCTCCGGCTTCGCCGGGGGGAGAGGACGTGGCGTTTTGGTTTGCCGCCGGGCCGCGCCATGGGCGAGGATCGTCCCGACGCGCCCTGACCGGGGGCCGCGCGCGGAGACCACCCCATGGCCGAAGCCATCCTCGATCCCGATCTGCCGATCGTGGATCCGCATCACCACCTTTGGGACCGCCGGGCCTACGTGACGCCTGAAGCGCCCGAACACCCGTTCATGACCGCGATCGCCGACGCCCGGCGCTACCTGCTGGACGAGCTGATGGCCGACACCGGCAGCGGCCACAAGGTCACTGCCACGGTCTTCGTGGAGTGCGGCGCGTTCTACAAGGCCGACGGGCCGGTGGAGATGCGGGTGATCGGTGAGACCGAGTTCGTCAACGGCGTGGCGGCAATGAGCGCCAGCGGCCTCTACGGCGACTTCCGCGCCTGCGCCGGCATCGTCAGCCGCGCGGACCTGACGCTGGGGGACGCCGTGACGCCGGTGCTGGAGGCGCACGCCCGCGCCGGCGGCGGGCGCTTCCGCGGCATCCGCAACTCCGCCTCGTTCGAGGCCGACAAGGCGGTGCTGGGGCCGCTGAACCGGGTGGAGGCCGGCCTCTACCTCTCCGAGCCCTTCCGCAACGGCTTCGCGCGGCTTGCCCCCTTGGGCCTCACCTTCGACGCCTGGCTCCTGGAGCCGCAACTTCCCGACCTGATCGACCTCGCCCGCGCCTTCCCGGACCAGACCATCGTCCTCGACCACGTGGGCACGCCGCTTGGGCGGGGCAGCTATGAGGGCCGGCTGCCGGAGCGGTTCGGCGTCTGGCGCGACAACATCCGCGAGTTGGCCAAGTCAGAGAACGTCGTGGTGAAGCTGGGGGGCCTGGCCATGGCCTTCTGCAACTTCCCCTCGTTCCTGGCCGAGCCGCGGGCGCCCTCGGCGCAGCTCGCCGCCGAATGGGGCCCCTATATCGAGACCTGCATCGAGGCCTTCGGGGCGCAGCGCTGCATGTTCGAGAGCAACTTCCCGGTGGACATGGGGAGCTGCACCTACGCCACCCTGTGGAACGCCTTCAAGCGCATCGCCAGCGGCTGTTCGGCGCAGGAGAAGGCCGCGCTGTTCTCCGGCACGGCGACGAAGGTCTACCGGCTGGAGATCTAGAATCGGACTTGCGCTCCGCGGCAGTTGGCCGTCTCGGGAGTGCAGTTGAGTATCCTGGTCACCAAACGGAGGGCGGAATGAGATCTGTGATCCTGGCTGCGGCGGTTCTGGCGCTGTTCGCGACCCCACTCGGGGCCCTGGCCAAGCCCGCGGCCCGCGCCGCGATCCCGGCCGCGGTGTTCACCGACCCGCCGGCCGACGCCGCCCATCCGCCGCGCATGGAGGTGCTGCACATCCCGAGCGGCGGGGTGAAGATCAACGGCGTCGCCTACCTGGCCGGCGGCGCGGGGGCGCATCCGACAGTGGTGCTGCTGCACGGCCTGCCGGGGAACGAGAAGAACCTCGACCTCGCCCAGGCGATCCGCCGCGCCGGCTGGAACGTCGTGACCTTCAACTATCGCGGCTCCTGGGGCAGCCCGGGGAGCTTCAGCTTCCGTGGCAACCTCGCCGACGCCAGGGCGGTGCTGGCCTATGTCCGCGAACCGGCCAACGCCAAGGCCCTGGGCGTCGACACCGGCCGGCTGGTGATCATGGGCCACAGCATGGGCGGCTGGGTGACCGCGATGACCGCCGGCTCCGACCCGGACCTGGCCGGCGCGGTGCTGATCTGCGCGGCGGACATGGGCCGGCTCGCGGGCGCGCCGGAGGCCCAGCGGCTGAAAACCGCCCGCGAGAACATGGAGAGCCTGGCCGGGGTCACGCCGCAATCGATGGCGCAGGAGATGACCACCTTGGGCGACGCGGGCTTCGCCCAGGCCGCGCCCGGCCTGGCGCGCAAGCCGGTGCTGGTGCTGACCTCCGACGACGGGCTGGCGCCGGGCGCCGAGGCCCTGGCCGCCGACCTGCGCAAGCGCGGCGATGGACGGGTCAGCGTGCATCATGAGGCCACCGACCACAGCTGGAGCGGCAAGCGCATTGCGCTGGAAGCGGCGGTGATCGGCTGGCTGCAGGCCCTGAAACCGGCGACCTAGCTTTCGCCGTCGGAGTCGCGGCGGCGGTAGGGGCGCACGTCGCCTTGGGCGATCTGGCGGAAGCGGGCGATGTAGACCGGCGCCGCGCCCATCAGCACCCCGGCCATGTCGGCGAACATCTGCGGAGCGGAGAGCTCATGGCCGGCGAAACAGGGGGTGACACCCACGCCCAGCACCACCCAGATGGCCACCACCAGGATGTCGCCCCGGCGCACGAAGGGCAGCAGGCCATAGGCTCCGGCGGTGACGCCGTAGAAGGTGAGCGCGTGGACCGCCAGGCTGTCCGGCAGCAAGGCGCCGCGCACCGAGAGCGGGGTCACCAGCAGCACGGCGCCGGCCAGCACAGCGAACGCCGAGGCCAGCCGTATCAGCCGGAAGGGAAGGGTTGGAAACACCAGGCGGCGGTCCACGGTGGAAGTCGGCCCCGCTTCTAGCCGCCGCCCGTCAATTCAGCATGAACTTACGTGGTTAGCGACATCTGAAGAGGGCTCCCGCGGCGTTAACCGAGCCGCTGGCCGAACATCATCCGGTGGCCGGCCGGGGTGGCGACGGCCATCTCCCGCAGGCCCCAGGGCTTGTCCGCCGGACCGGACATGACGATCGCGCCGCGCCCGGCGATCTCCTGGCCATAGGCGTCGACGTCGTCGATGACGAAATAGCCGAAATAGCTGTGCGAGCCGGTCTCGGCGGGCGCCAGGTCGTCGGGGCATTCCCCCAGCATGACGCCCTGGCCGCCGAGCTTCAGGAACAGCCAGCCCGGCGGGCTCTCCCGGCGCTCGAACCCCAGCACGCCGCACCAATAGGGCTCGGCTTCGGCCAGGCTGGGCACGGCCAGGACGAACTCGGTGGCGATCACCCGCGGCTGGCCGGTCATGGTGCTGGCGTCTCCCATGGCGCTTGCCGATAGCCTAACGAGGTCTGTAGGGGTGGCGCCATGGCCGAGGTGTCCGACATCGCCGTCTACCAGAAGCTGACCGAGATCGCCGACGAGCTGGACGACCTGGCCGCGGGCGGGGCCAGCGTCGTGGGCGAGGTGGCGCTGACCACCGCGTCGAAGACCGTGCGCGGCATGGCCACCGCCGTCTACCAGCGGATCATGGCCGACCGCGACGAGGGCCTGGACAGCTAGCCGGACGGCGCGGCCGCGTCAGGCGGGAACGTAGGTCAGCCGGATCACGTCCTCGCCGATCCGCTCGCTGGCCACCAGGTGGAGCGGCGGCCGGGGGCCGGCGAAGAACGGGACGCCGTGGCCAAGCACGAAGGGGTGGAAGTAGAGCCGGTACTCGTCGATGAGCCCAAGGTCGGTCAGGCTGCGCGCCAAGTCCGGTCCGGACACGGCGATCTCGCCGTCGAGCCGGTCCTTCAGGCTCCGGACCGCCGCCTCGATGTCGCCCTCGACGAGGGTGGCGTTGGGGCCGACGGCCTTCAGCGAACGCGACACCACCCACTTCGGCTGGCGGCGCCACGCGTCGGCGAAGGCGCGCAGGTCCGCGTCCCACGCGGGGTCGTCGTCGTCCCAGTAGCGCATGATCTCGTACATGCGCCGGCCGTAGATGCTGCCCGCCACGCCCCGCACCTGCTCGATCCAGTGACGGAAGAGCGTCGGGTTGGTCGGCATCTTGTCGTGGTCGACGTAGCCGTCCAGGGACAGGTTCATTCCAAAGGCCAGCTTCGCCATGGTGCAGGATCTCCGCGCGAGGGGCGTTCAGACGAGCTTGGCCCGGGATGGCGGGCGGGTCCAACCGGAGTGGAGGGTCTCGGCGCCGGCGCCGCCCTCACCCGGCCAGCCGGCCAGCCGGCCAGCCGGCTCGGCCGGGCGCCAAAGTGAAGCCTTGGAAAGGCGCCGCCTCAACTGGCGTTTGCGACGCCGGCTTGCCTTGCTCCGGGAAGAGGCGAGGATGGCTGCGTGGGGCAAAAAGGGGTGGGACGATGAAGACCTGGATCATGGGGGCCGCGGCGGCGGGGCTGATATTGGCCGCGGGCGGCGCGCAAGCAGCGGGACCGCCGGCCGCGCTGAGACCTACGCAGGTGGCCGGGCCCGGGCTGAACGTCCTCGACCTGGAGGGCCAGAAGGCCTGGTACATGGACAAGCTCGGCATGGAGGTGGCGGACACGATCCGGCGCGGCGAGAAGCCCTATGAGTACGTCATGGGCTTCGGCGGCGGGGCCAGCCAGCCGATCATCGCCCTTTTGCAATCGCCGCAGCGGCCGCCGGGGCCCAACGCCATGGGGCGGATCATCCTGGCCGTGCCCAACGCCAAGGGCCTTTCCGACTGGCTGAAGACCCAGGGCGTGGAGAACCGCGAGGTGATCCCGGGCGTCGCCTATTTCATCCGCGACCCCGAGGGCAACGCCATCGAGCTCTACACCGCCCCGCCCCGGAAATAGGACCCGGGGCCATGTCCGCCAGCCGCCTGACGCCGCTGATCCTGGTGGGGCTGATGATGGCCACGGAGGTCTATGCCGGGCGGCTGACGCGCGCCGAGGCGCAGCAGCGGGACAGGGGCAGCCTGTTCGCCATCTACATCCTGCAGTTCGTTGGGTTCGGCGCGGCCTTCAGCCTGTGGGGCTCCGGCCGGGCGCCGGGGCCGGCGCTGGGCGCCTGGGCGCTCTGGGCCGGCGCGGCGGTGGCGATCGCAGGCATCGCGCTTCGGGCCTGGAGCGTGCGAACCCTGGGCCAGTACTTCACCTATGTGGTCAAGGTGAGCCCGGACCAGAAGGTGGTCGACACCGGCCCCTACCGGTTGATCCGCCATCCGTCCTACGCCGGCGGGGCGCTGACCGGCGTCGGTATCGGCCTTTCCATGCGCTATGCGCTGGGACCGGCGATCATCGGCGGCGCGATGCTGGCCAGCTATCTGATCCGCATCGCGGTGGAGGAGCCGGCGCTGGCCGAGGGCATCGGCGAGCCCTACCGCGCCTACATGGCGCGCACCAAGCGGCTGATCCCCTTTATCTGGTGACAGCATCGACACAGAAGCGCCGAACTCCGACCCGACGGTGGCCCGTCAGGGGAGATTGCGCATGACGCCGTTCCGCAACGACGAGAGCAATCCGTACAGCCGCGAGAGCATCTGGCCGAAGATGCCGCAGACGCCGATCCGTGTCGGCCCCCTGCCACGGACGGCCACACCCGAGCCAGGCCCCGCTCCGACGCCTGAGCCGCCGGCGGCGCGGCCGTTCTATGTGCGTTCCTTCGCCGATCCGGCCCCGACGGAGCTCACCCCCGTCCCAGGCCCGGTGGTCATCGAGGTCGCCGCGCCCGAGCCCCTGGCCGCAGCGCTGGAGCGGAGCGCCGCAGCAGCCGAGCCACCCCGACCCGAGGCTCGGGCTGAGGCATTCCCCGAGGCCCTGGCGCCGCGGCCTGAGCCCGCCTCGCAAGCCCGCCGCGATCCGGCCGGGGTCGCCGCGCCGATCGGCGTAGACCCTGAGCGGCTGCGGCGCCGGGGCCTGCGGCTGACCCCGATGATCGCCGCCGGCGCCGTGGGCGCGGGCGGCATGCTGGCGCTGGTGCTGGTGTTCGGTCTCGGCCGCTCGGCGCCCTCGCAGGCGGCCCGGTCCGCCACGCCGGCGGCGCCGGCCCCGGCGAGCCTGGCGGCGGGTGAGCTGGTCGGCGCACCGGCTCCGGCGGCCACGGCGCCAGCCGCCCTGCCTCCGCCCGCGGCGGCGGCGCCGCCGCGCCTGGCGTCGACGTCCCCAGCGCGGGTCCGGACCGCCCCGGCCACGCGCGCCCCGGCCCTCGCCGCCGAGGTCGCCGCCGGTCCGCCGCAGCCGCTGGTCGTCCCGGCCGCCGCCAGCGAGCCCGCGCCGGCCCCTCTGGCCACCGCCCCTGTCGCCGCGCCTCCGCCGCTCGCGGTCCCGCCGGCGCCGGCCTTCACACCCAGGCCCGCGCCCGATCCCAACGCCCCGATCCCGACCCACGGGCCTGACGGAAGCTGAACAGCCCGGTTCAGACGGGGTTCACGGCCTCCCGGACAGATTGTCGCACTCGAAGGACAAGGAGGAGGATCCGTATGAGACAGTTGCTTTACGCCGCCGTGGCGCTCGCCACCGTGGCCGCCCCGATGGCCGCCAGCGCCCAGCCATGGGACCGCCGCGACGACCGGCGCGAGCTGAACGACGACCGCCGCGACCTGCGCCACGACCGCCGGCAAGCGGAGCGCGACGGCCGCATCGGCCCCGGCGAGCGGCGCGAGCTGGCCCGCGACCATCGCGACATCAACATGGACCGCCGCGACCTGCGCTTCGACCGCGCGCGGGCCGAGACGTGGCGCGGACGGGCCGAGTGGCGCGATTTCCGCGGGCCGCATCCCGGTTACTGGTATGCGCCGGGCTATGGCTACCGCCCGTTCAGCCACTTCGCCTGGCGCCGCGGCGCCTATGTGCCGGCCGCCTATCGCGGCTACTATGTGCAGGACTGGGGCTACTATGGCCTGCGCGCGCCGCCGCCCGGCTACCGCTGGGTCTACGCCGACGGCAACTTCGTGCTGATGGCGTTGGCCACCGGCCTGATCGCCGACCTGGTGGTCCACGGCTACTAGGCCGCCTCGCGGACAACGCCTAGGAGGCCTCCCCTCGGCCGCGAGGGGAGGCCTTTCCTCCGGGCGGCGGACCGCTAAGGTGCGTGGGCTCGCCCCGGGGGAATGCCATGCGTCACCTGCCCATCGTCTGCCTCGCCGCCCTGGCGCTGGCTGTGCCCGCGGGCGCACAGACGCCGGCCGCCGGCAAATCCGCCGCCCCGGCCGCCAAGCCGGCGCCCGCCCAGCCGATCCCGGCGATCCTGGCGCCCGGCCGCACCCTGCTGTCGACCAAGGACGTCATGCGCCACATCGTCAATCCGGCGGCGGAGGCCTTCTGGGCCCGCAGCGGGATCGTCGACGACGCCAAGGGCGCCAACGACCGCTCGCCCGCCGACGACGCCAACTGGGCCATCTCGCTGGACAGCGCCGCCCAGCTGGTCGAGGCCGGCAACCTCCTGCAGATGGAGGGCCGCGCGCGCGACCCCAACGGGCCCTGGATGAAGTACGCCGTGCAGCTCACCAAGGCGGGGATCGCCGGCATGACCGCGGCCCAGGCCAAGGACCACGAGAAGACCTTCGACGCCGGCAGCGCCATCTACGACGCCTGCTACGCCTGCCACGGCCGCTATATCCCCAGGCCCAAGGACAGCCTCTACAAGCACGACATCGACAAGGACCTGGAGGCCGCCGGCCAGCCGAAGAAATAGGACCAACGCCGCCGCCGGCGCGGCGCCGTCCGCAAGACAACCCCTGGAGGCCAGCCCATGGACGCCCTCTCCCGACGCGCCGCCTTCGCCGCCACCGCCGGACTGGCCGCCGGCGCCGTCCTGATCCTGCCGGGCTGCGCCAAGAGCCAGGGCGGCGAGGACGTCTCGGCCACCGAGGACCTGATGCGCGAGCACGGCGTGCTGCGGCGCATCCTGGTGGTCTACCGGGAGACGGCGGCCAGGCTGAGGACCGCGCCGGGGTCGGTGGACGCCGGCGCGCTGGGCGACGCGGCGGGGCTCTTCAAGACCTTCGGCGAGGACTACCACGAGCGCAAACTCGAGGAGGAGCACATCTTCCCGGCGGTGCTGAAGGCCGGCGGCGAGGCGGGCGCCCTGGTGGCCACCCTGAAGGCGCAGCACGACCGGGGGCGCGAGATCACCGGTTTCCTGCAGGCGCGCTGCGCCGGCGGCAAGATCGCCGCCGCCGACGCCGGGGCGGTGGCCGGGGTGCTCGACGCGTTCGCCCGGATGTACGAGGCCCACACCGCCTACGAGGACACCATCGTCTTCCAGGCCTGGAGGAAGAGCCTGTCGAAGCGCCAGCTCGACGAGGCCGGCGACCAATTCGAGGACATCGAGAAGGCGCAGTTCAAGGGCGACGGCTTCGACCTGGCGGTGGACCAGATCGCGAAGATCGAGCGGCGCCTGGGCCTGCACGACCTGGCGAAGATGACCGCCCCGCCGCCGGGCTGAGCGGCTGGATCCGAGGAAGGGGAGATGAAGGCGATCCTATTGCTGGCGGCCTCGCTGGCCGCGGGCGGCCCCGCCGCCGTCGCCGCCGCCGACGCCGCGCCCCGCTGGACGGTGCTGGCCGACTGCGCCGCCGCCTACCGGGCCAATGCGCGCCTGGCTGACCCCGACCGGCCGGCCGCCATGACCGCCCAGATTTCCGATGTCGCCGAGGACTACGCCGCGGCCGCCCGCAAGGCCCATGGCGGCAAGGACGCCAAGCGGGATGTGGCCGCGCGGATCGAAGCCCAGGCGCATCGCGACGCCGCCCTCCCCCGCGAGGCTGTGGAGCGGATCATCGACGCCTGTCCCCAAGTGGAGGGCTAGGGCGCGGCGACCGCTACGAGTTGGCCCTGGGCCGTCTCCGAATGCAGCTCGCCCATGAAGCTGTAACTGCCGGGCTTCAGCGGACCGACGGTGAAGCTCGCCCGTCCCTTGGGCGTGACGTCCTGCTCGACCCGCAGGTCGGTGGAATCGAACTCTTCGCTCGCCGCGTCGCGGTTGATCAGCTCGATGCGGACGGTGCGGCCCGCGGGCACCGTGACGCTCGCGGGCGTGAAGCGATGGTCCTCGAGCGTCAGTGTCACCACGGGATCGCCCGTCTCGGCGGCGCTCGCGGCCCCACCTCCGCCCACCAGCAGGGCGCTCAGGATCAGGACCGTCGTACGCATCGGAAAACCTCCATCTGACGGACGACGCTGTACTGCGATTGACAATCGTTCGCAAGACTATATGCGAATGATTATCAAAAGCAGGAGTTCAGGATGCGTCGGTGGGGATGGACGGTGGCTGCGGCCTTGGCCCTTGGCCTGGGCGTCCGAGGGGCGGCGGCGGATTCGCCGGGGCTCTCGAACAAGGTCTACGACCCCTATGTGCGCAACGGCGTCACCGAGGTGGAGCTGCGCGGCGGTCGGCTGACCGGCGGGCCGCTGGACGGCGAGCAGGCGGCCGTCGTCGAGCTGGAACGCGGGATCAACGACCGGGTCAGCCTGGCGGTGGTCGGCGAGTTCGAGCAGCACGCCGGGGAAGCCGGGAAGCTCGATTCCGTCGGGCTAGAGGGCGTGGTCTACATCGGCCAGATCCCTGGCCTGGGCGTCGATGTCGGCGGTTACCTGGAGTACGAGCAGCGGCTGCACAATGAATCCGGCGTGGTGGAGGCCAAACTGCTGCTGGCCAAGCGGTCGGGGCCCTTCGAGGCGCGGTTTAACCTGATCAGTCAGACCCCGCTCACGAACCGGCCCGGCGAGGGCGACACCGAACTCGGCTATGCCGTCCAGGGCACGGTGGACGCGGCCCGCGGGTTGAAGCTTGGAGCGCAGGCCTTCGGCGGCGCCGGCGCCACCCGCAGCCTCGGCGGCCGGCAGGGCCACTACCTGGGGCCGGTGGTCAACTGGGAGTTCCGGCCCAGTTGGATGAAGGGAGGCGAAGTCGAGCTGGAGGCGGCCTATCTCGCACCCCTGGGAACCGCGCGCGCCGACAGCGACGGACAGGTGCGGCTGATGCTGGAGTTCGAGCGGCGGTTCTAGGATGGGGTGGCGAGCGAGGGGCGGCGGGGTAAGCTCGCGGCATGCTCTACCTGCTCCTCAAGGCGGCGCTCTCCGGAGTGATCATCGCCATCGTTTCGGAGACGGCCAAGCGCTCGCCGGGCGGCGGGGCGCTGATCGCCTCCCTGCCGCTGGTGTCGGTGCTGGGGATGATCTGGCTGTGGCGCGACACCGCCGATCCGGTCCGGATGGCGAGCCACGCGGGCGCCACCTTCTGGTACGTCCTGCCGTCCCTGCCGATGTTCCTGCTGATCCCCGAACTCCTGAAGCGGGGGGTCTCGTTCTGGCTGGCCCTGGCCGCGGGCTGCGTACTGACCGTCGGCCTCTACCTGGCGATGACGGCGGTGGGGCCCCGCTTTGGCCTCAAGCTCTAGGCGCTTGAACGGGCGCGCGATGCGCCTAGTCTGAAGGCTCCGGGCCGACGCGGGCGCCCGGAACGAGAGACGGCGCGCCGTCCAAGACCCGCTCCTCATCGATCCGGCGACGCGCCGGAGAGGAGCGAGACATGCAAGACCACGCGAAGGCCTATCGGGTCGCGGTCATCTGGCGCGGCGACCGGCAGATGCGAGACGAGGCGAGCGCGGAGACCAGCCGGCTGAAGGCGATCTTCCAGGCGCTGGCGGCGCGCGGCATCGCCGCGGAGCCCTGCGTCTGGTCGGAAGAACTCGACGACGAGGTCCGCGCCCAGCTCGCGGGATGCGACGGGGCGCTGGTCTGGGTGGACCCGATCTCCACCGCCACCGGCCAGCGGCGGGGCGGCCTGGACGCCCTGCTCCGGGAGGCGGCGAGCCGCGGCGTCTTCATCAGCACACACCCCGACGTGGCCGCGAAGATGGGCGTGAAGGCGGTGCTCTACGCCACCCGCGCGCTCGGCTGGGGCAGCGACGTGGATTTCTACGAGACCAGGGCGGCGTTCGCGGAACGCTTCCCGGCCAGCCTTTCGGGGGGGCCGCGGGTGCTGAAGCAGAACCGCGGCAACGGCGGGATCGGCGTCTGGAAGGTGGAGCAGATGGGCGGGACGGAGGTCCGCGTTCAGGAGGCCAAGGGCGGCAGCGAACCCCGCACCCTGCCGCTCGCCGCCTTCATGGCCGAACGGACGAGCGAGTTCGACGCCGGCGGCGGCCTCGTCGACCAGGCGTTCCAGCCGCGGCACCTGGAGGGGATGGTCCGCTGCTACATGTCCGGCGGCCGGGTGGCGGGCTTCGGCCATCAGCTGGTCCGCGCGCTGGCGGAGCCGCAGGCGGGACCGGCGGGGCCGAGGCTCTATTCGGGGCCAGCCGACCCGCGCTTCCAGCGGCTGCGCGCCCTGATGGAACGGGAGTGGACCCCGGGCCTGGCGCGGAGCCTGGCCATCGCGCCCGACGCCCTGCCGGTGATCTGGGACGCCGACTTCCTTCTGGGCCCGAGGACCACGGAGGGCGATGACAGCTACGTGCTTTGCGAGATCAATGTGAGCTCGGTGTTTCCGATGCCTGAGGAAGCGCCCGACGACCTGGCCAGGACCACCCTCGAACGCCTGGCCGACCATGCAACCCGGAGGACGACCCATGCCTGAACCGACCCTCGACCGCCGCCTGCTGCTGGGAGGCCTGGCGCTCGCCGGCGCCGCCGCCGCCGCCGCCGCGCCCGCGGCCCAGGCGCAAGCCCCCGCGGGCGGGGCGTTCAACCCGCAGCCGCAGCCCCTGCCCTTCGATCCCAAGGCGGTGCCGGGGCTCTCGGAGAAGCTGCTGACGAGCCACCACGACAACAACTACGCCGGCGCCGTGAAGCGGATCGGCGCCATCCGCTCGGAGTTCGCCAAGCTCGATCCGGCGACGGCGCCCGGCTTCATGATCAATGGCCTGAAGCGCGAGGAGCTCTTGGCCTGGAACTCGATGATCCTGCACGAGGTCTATTTCGCGAGCCTGTCGCCGGCGGCGCCCGCCAGTCCCGGCCTCGCCCAGGCGGTGGAGCGCGACTTCGGCAGCCATGACCGCTGGGCCGCGGAATTCGCCGGCATGGGCAAGGCGCTGGGCGGCGGCTCGGGCTGGGTGCTGCTCACCTGGAGCCCGCACGACCGGCGGCTGGTGAACGCCTGGGCGTCGGACCACACCCAGGGGCTGGCCGGCGGGATGCCGCTGATCGCGCTCGACATGTACGAGCACGCCTACCACATGGACTATGGCGCCAAGGCCGGGGCCTACGTGGACGCCTTCATGAAGGTGGTGTCCTGGCGCCACGCCAGCGAGGCCTTCCGGCGGGCGAGCGCGGCCTGACGCGGACGGGTTGCAACCGAAACCTTGGCTTGGGCGCTCCCGACGGCGTAACAGCCCAAGGGTTCGGAGGGTCGGGGATGGCGGACTGGAAGCGGGGCCTGGCGCTGGCCGTCGCCTTGGGGCTGAGCCTGGCGGCGACGGCGCGGGCGCAGGGCGCCCAGCCACAGCCGGCGCCTGACGGCGGCAAGGCGCCGGTGACGCCACAGGCCTGGGCCGTGCACCTGCAGGCCACCGACATCCTGCAGTACTACCCGGCGTTTCGCAGCCCCTATGAGGGGACCAACAGCCTGCGGCCGCGGGCCACCACCGGCAACACCGTGGACGCCACCCTCTACGCCGGGGTCAGGCCCTGGGCCGGCGGCGAGGTGTGGGGGAACCTGGAGATGTACCAGGGCTACGCCCCAAGCAACACACTGGGCGCGGCGGGCTATGTGAACGGCGACGGGGCCAAGGTGGGGGCGGCCCACCCCTATGCGCGGATCGCGCGCCTGTTCCTGCGCCAGACCTTCGACCTGGGCGGCGAGGCCGACGACCAGGCGGCGGACCTCAACGTGCTGGGCGCGCACCGCAGCAAGGACCGGCTGGTGATCACCGCCGGCAAGCTCAACGTCACCGACATCTTCGACACCAACAAGTACGCCCACGACCCTCGGAGCGACTTCCTGAATTGGAGCCTGATCACCGCCGGCAGCTTCGACTACGCCGCCGACGCCTGGGGCTACACCTATGGCGCGGCGGCGGAGTGGTATCGCGGCGACTGGGCCTGGCGGGGCGGCGTCTTCGACCTCTCCATCCTGCCCAACAACGCCGTCCTGACCTCGGACTTCAGCCAGTTCCAGGTGGTGGGCGAGGCCGAACGGCGGTTCACCTGGAACGGGCGGCCGGGCGCGCTGCGGCTGGCGGGCTTGGTGACCCGCGGCGGCATGGGGCGCTACGACGACGCGGTCGCCCTGGCGCGGGCCACCGGGCGGCCGGCGGACACCAGCCTGGTGCGGCGCTACCGCAGCCGGCCCGGCGGCTATCTGAACCTCGAGCAGGAGGTGGCCGACGGCGTGGGCGTGTTCGGCCGCCTGGGCTGGGACGACGGGGCCTTTGAGTCCTACGAATACACCGACATCGACCGCACGGCGCAGGCTGGCGTGTCGCTCTCCGGCGAGCGCTGGGGCCGCCAGGGCGACACCGTGGGGGCCGCGGTGGCGGTCAACGGCCTCTCCGACGCCGGCCACCGCTACCTCGACGCCGGCGGCCTCGGCATATTGGTGGGCGACGGCAAGCTGCCGCATCCGGGCGTAGAAGCGATCTTCGAGGCCTACTACAGCCTGAAGGTCGCCAAGGCCCTGACCTTGAGCCTGGACAACCAGGTGCTCAACAACCCCGCCTACAACCGCGACCGCGGGCCGGTGGACGTGCTGTCGCTGCGGCTGCACTTCGAGCGCTGAGCCGGCCTCACTTCCCCCAGGTGGCGAAGAGGCCGACGGCGGCGGCGGCCATGACGGCGGTGGCGAGCCAGCCCGCGATCTTCAGGCCGCGATGCAGCTTGAAGTGGCCCATGGCGGCGCGGTGGCTGGACAGGTGCATCATCAGCGCCATCACCGGCACGGCCACCACGCCGTTGATCACCGCGCTCCAGAACAGCGCCTTGATCGGGTCGATGGGGCTGAAGTTGAGCAGGACGCCCAGGCCCGTGGCGACGGCGATGGCGCCGTAGAAGGCCTTGGCGCGGCCGGGCTTGCGGGCGAGGCCCACGTGCCAGCCGAAGGCCTCCCCCATGGCGAAGGCCGAGGAGCCGGCCAGCACCGGCAGGGCCAGGAGGCCGGTGCCGATGATGCCGATGGCGAAGATGGCGAAGGCGAACGGCCCGGCGATGGGGCGCAGCGCCTCGGCGGCCTGGGACGAGGTCTGGATGTCGGTGACCCCGTGGGCGTGCAGGGTCGCCGCGGTGGTCAGGATGATGAACAGGGCGACGGCGTTGGAGATCCCCATGCCCACGTAGGTGTCGATCCGTATGCGGCCGAATTCGGCCCTGGCCTGCTGGGGCGCGCGGCTGAGCGGCTTCTTGCCGTCGGTCTCCTTGACCTCCTCCACCTCCTCCTCGGCCTGCCAGAAGAACAGGTAGGGGCTGATGGTGGTGCCCAGGATCGCCACCACCACGGTCATGTAGGCAGGCGTGAAGGTGACCTGCGGGATCACCAGGCTCCTGGCCACCTCGCCCCACGGCATCTTCACCACGAAGGTCACGGCGACGTAGGCGAACAGCGACAGCGTCAGCCACTTCAGGATCGAGACGTAGCGCGAGTAGCGGGAGAACACCTCCAGGGCCACGCTCACCAGGCCGAACGCCGCGACGTAGGCGAGTTGCTGGCCGCCGATCAGCAGCTTCAGCGCCGCGCCCATGGCGCCCAGGTCGGCGCCGAGGTTGATGACGTTCGCCGCCACCAGCAGCAGGACGATCGAATAGACCACCGGGGCCGGATAGTGCGCCTTCAGGTTGCCGGCGATGCCGCGGCCGGTGACCCGGCCGATGCGGGCGCTGATCTCCTGGATGGCGCACATCAGCGGCCAGGAGAACAACATCACCCAGGTGAGGCCGAAGCCGAACTGGGCGCCGGCCTGGGAATAGGTGGCGATGCCGGACGGGTCGTCGTCCGAGGCGCCGGTGATCAGGCCCGGACCCAGGATCTGCAGCAGCTTCGGGGTCTCCGGCTCCTTCACGGATCCGGGCTCGTCGTGGAAGGCGTCGTCGATGGGGTCAGCCATGGGAAGTCGGGTCCGCTGCAGGTCCGCAGCGTAACTCCGCAAAGCGCCCAAGGCTCCGCTTATCTCAGCGGCGGCCGGCTACTTCACGGTGAAGGCGAACGTCCCTTCGGTCTTGTGGTCGTCGGGGGTCTTCATGCGCCAGGAGACCTTGTAGCCGCCGGGCGCGAGCGGCGCGGTGAACGGCACCAGGACGATGCGCTTGTCCTTGGCGTCCAGGCTGAGCGGGCCGGTGGCGACGGCCGCGCCGGAGGGGCCAGCGACGGTGACGCCGGACTGCGCGGCGACGATGCTCTCCGAATACTGCAGCTTCAGCTGCTTGGGCGCGGTGACCGTTGAGCCGGCCTTGGGCGAACCCATGATCAGGCGGGCGTGGGCGCAGGCCTGGCCGGCGGCGGTGAGCGCGGCGACGGCGGCGAGAGCGACGAGGGCGTGGCGCATGGATAACTCCTGTTCGAGGGCAGTCTGTCGCAAAGCTGTGGCCGCTAGAAGGCGTAGGTGACCTTCATCACCGCCGAGATCGGCTCCAGCGGGTGGACCTGGAAGTCCTCGATCCCCTCGGCCGGTTCGCCTGGCAGGCGCGAGGCGTAGAAATAGGCCGCGGCGTTGGCCTTGGTGTTGGTCAGGTTGAAGATGGTCAGCTGGGCCTTCAGGTGGTCGTTCAGCTTGTAGCCGATATCGAGGTTGAACTCGCTGTAGCCCTTGTCCCGCGGGAACTCGAGGCCGTCGGCGATGGGGAATTTGCCCAGGTCGCGCCACTGCAGGCCGCCGAACCAGGGGCCGAGGTTGTCCACCAGGACGCCGAAGGAGCCGATGAAGCTCGGCGCATTGGCGATGAAGGTCCCGTCGAGGCCGAAATTGGCCAGGGTGGCGGCGTCGGCGCGGTAGCGGGCCTTGGAGAAGGCCAGGTCGGCGTTCAGCTCCATCCAGGTGAACGGCCGGTATTCGGCGGAGATCTCGATACCCTGGCGGCGGCTGGGCGCGCTGGCCTCGTCCTGCCCGGCGTCGGCGTTGTAGCGAAGCTCGGAGCGGAAATCCTCCTGGAAGACCGCCACCTGGACCGAGAGCCTGGGCACGATGTCACTGCGCAGGCCGACCTCCTCGCCGGTGGCCGGCGCCAGCAGCGGGGTCTTGCCGGCCAGCCCTGGCACGCCCTCCAGCGGCACGGTGCCAAAGACCCCGCGGACGTCGTCGGAGTGGAAGCCGCGCCCGGCGCTGACGTAGAGCTCGGTCTTGAAGAAGGGGCCGAGGACGACGGAGGCCTTGGGCTGGAACAGGGTCTCGTGACCCCGGCCGGAGAAGCCTGAGATCCGGCTTTGGTCGGAAGCCTGGTAGTATTCCTCCCGCGCGCCGAGGATGGTCCTGAGCCAGGGTGTCCAGCGCACGGTGTCCTCGATGTAGGGGCCGAGGTCGAGAAGCTTCACGTCGTCGGCGAGGCAGGCGCCGCCCACGGCCGGGACCTGGATGGCCGGGCCCGCCGGCTGTTCCACCGAACAGGTGGCCAGCGTCCGGCGCGCCAAGGTGTGGCGCCGGTCGAGGTAGGCGGTGTCGCGGCGCACCTGCAGGCCGCCGACCAGCTGGTTGTCGATGGAGCCGAACTGGCGGTCCCAGGTCAGCGAGACCTGGCCGCCGAAGGTGTCGCGGGTCTCGTTCTGCGATTCCTGGTCGCCGTTCACCGGGTCGTCGAGGAAGTGGGTGAAGTCGTTCCACAGCGTCATGCGGCTGTGGATCAGGTAGGCGCTGGAGGAGAACTTCCAGTCGTCACCCTTCGCGGCGTAATGGCCCGAGAGGCTGAGACGCTCGGAGCTGGAGCCGTCGGTGGGGTCCAGCGTGCCGAAGCGGCCGATCAGGCCCTGGGTGACCGCGCGCAGCGGCTGGTCCGTCGTGAAATTGCCGTCGCCCTTGTAGTACATCGCCGTCAGGCTATAGCCGTCCGAGGCGTCGCCGTGGCTGTAGCGCAGCTCGCCGGCGAGCTTGCGGAAGTCGTCCGGATGGTCGAACGGCCCGTCCAGGTGGCCGTAGTAGACGCCGCCCACGACCCGGTCGTTGTCGCCGAAGCTGTGGGTCCCGGCAGCCAGCAGGTTGTAGATGCCGAAGGAGCCGGCGGCGACGGCCAGCTGGTTCGGGACCTCGTCGGCGAGCTTCAGGTGGGTGGAGACCACCGCCCCGAAATCCCCCACCGCGGCGTAGTAGGGCCCCTTGGTGTAGTCGAGGCCCTGGGCCAGTTCGGGGATCTCGAAGTTGACGTCGGAATAGCCTTGGCCGTGGGTGTTTGTGGGCCGGTTGATCGGCATGTCGTCGATGAAGTTGGCGATGTCGGTGCCGTGGTCGAGGTTGAAGCCGCGCACCAGGTACTGGTTGGCCTTGCCCTCGCCGGAATGGGCCGTGACCACGAGACCGGGCGTGCTCTCCAGCAACTGGCCGACCCGGTAGACCGGCCGCAGGGACAGCTCCTCCTGGGTGACCGCGCCCTGGCTGGCGGTGGCCGCTTCCCCCAGCAGGTCCCGACGCGAGGCGGTGACCACCACTTCGCTCACCTTGGCGGGCGCCTCGGCGGCGGCATCGTCGGCCGCGTGGGCGGCAATGGGCAGCGCCAGCGCCGAGGCGCAGGCAAGCAGCAGGGTTCGCGCCGGAAGCCGGCGTGATCTTCGAGGCATCATGTCCCTTGGGTGTTCTTCGGCGCCCTACTTCGGCTTGTAGGCCTGCTGCTTGGCCTTCACGTCCGCCGGCCAGTCGGGCAGCGGATTGCCGGTCGCGGCGACGTTGTTGGCCAAGATGTACTCTTTGTGGCAGGCGGTGCAGATCAGATAGAGCTTGGCGCCCTCGCTGTAGACGCCGGCCTTGTCGTGCTTCTCGGCCGCGGCCTTGGCCAGGATCGCTTCGGCGGTGAGCTGCTGGGCGAACTTGTCGAAGTCGCCCGCCGGCAGGAGGGCCTGGCCCGGAATCTTGATGGGCGCCCGCGGACGGCCCGGAAGCTGCAGGGCGTTGCCGGCTTCAATGAGCACCGCCGCGGCGCTCTCCATCGATTCCCAACCTTCGTCCGTGGTCGGCGTCAGGTCGACCGTGCCCTTGGCGGTCTCGTTGGTGCCGGAGCCCTTCCAGTAGGCGAAGGCGGCGGGGTCGACCACATGGTCCATGAACTCCGGCAGCGACAAGGCGTCGGTGTTGTACTTCGCGACGGGGGCGGTCGCGGCCGGCTTCTGCTGGGAACAGGCCAGCAGCAGGCTCATGGGCAGGGCGGCGCAGGCCGCGAAGGTGACGAGACGCTTCAAGATCGATTCCCCGGCATTCCAAGTCTTCGAAGCCATACTTTGCCAACCGGGGCCGTGTCCGGTTAAATACGGTCTCCGGGGGGTTACAGAAGGTTACAGCGGCCTTGACCGAGGAGAACGGCGCGGCGGGCGACGAGATCGCGGAGCTGGCGGCGCGCTTGCGCGCCCGCCACGCCTTTGGCCGTTCCGATGGGCTGAACCGGCTGTTCGACTACCTCGTGCAGTGCGCCCGGGCCAGCTCGCGGCCCAAGGAGTTCGAGGTGGCCGCCGCGGTGTTCGGGCGGGACTCTGCTTTCGACGGCTCGCAGGACGCCTCGGTGCGGGTGGCGGTGCACCGCCTGCGCCGCAAGCTGGAGGAGTTCTACGCCGGGCCCGGCCGCGACGAGCCGATGCGCCTGTCGATCCCCAAGGGCGAATACCGCATGACCGCCGAGCCGCAGCCCCACGAGGCCGAGGCGCCGGCCACCGCCCCGCTCCGTGGCTGGCGGAGCTATGCGCTCGCCGGCCTGGCGTTGCTGGCCCTGCTCAATCTCGCGGCCTGGGGCGCGTTCTGGGTGAGCCACGCCGCCGATCGCCCGGTCGCGCGCGCCCAGGCCAGCGCCGCCTGGGCTCCGCTGTTGAAGGCCGACGCCCCGACCCTGCTGGTGCTGGGGGACTACTACATCTTCGGCGAGATCGACGAGCGGGCGGGGATCAACCGGCTGGTCCGCGAATACGGCATCAACAGCCGGGAGGATCTGGACGCCTGGCTGATGGACAACCCCAAGGCCATGGGCAGCTACCGCGACCTCGACCTCTACTACCTGCCGGTGGGCGCTGCCTTCGCCCTGCGCAGCGTGGTGCCGATCCTGAGCGGCGGGAACGCCCACCCGGAGGCCCTGCACGTGGTGATGGCGTCTGACCTCACGCCGGAGATGCTGAAGCGCAACAACATCGTCTACCTGGGCTACCTGAGCGGGCTCGGCATCCTGCGCGCGCCGGTGTTCGCGGGCTCGCGCTTCTCCATCGGCGAGACCTATGACGAGCTGGTGGACGGCCAGACGCACAAGACCTACGTCAGCCAGGAGGGCGGGCCGCAGGAAGGCGACGCCCAGCGCCGCGACTACGGCTATGTCACCGCCTTCAAGGGGCCCGCCGGCAACCGCATCGTGGTGATCGCCGGCGACCGCGACACCGGCCTGCAGCAGGCCGCCGAGGCCATGGCCAACCCAGACGCCCTGAAGGCGCTTCGCAAGAGCGCGGGCGCCCCCAACGGCTTCGAGGCGCTCTACGAGGCCGAGGGCATCGGCCGCTCAGGGCTGGGCGGCCACCTGGTGCTGAGCGCGCCACGGAGCGCGGTGAACCCCTGGACCTCGCAGCCCAACCTGAGTTTCCCGGTGGGCTAGTCCCCGCAGCCTAAAGCACGATGCGGTCACGTGGAATCACCCGACCGCTGAATCGTGCTTTAGAATCAAGAGTGGCGACCCTGATTCAGGGTCTAGGGTCCGTACTCCATACCGCTCATCCCCGCGAAAGCGGGGATCCAGGTCTTTTCCATGTTTTCGGGCGGTTGGAGAGGCCTGCGCGGCTGCAACGCAGCAACAAGAACGCCTGGGTCCCAGTTCGCGGGATGAGCGAATGTTAGGTGGGCCTAAACCATTGATATCACTGGGCCAAGTTGGCTCCGGACCCTAGTCCCTGGGGCCGCGTTCGCGCAGGCGGATGAGTTCGTCGGGGCTGAGGCGCGTCCCGCCCTGGTTGGAGACGCGGATGAAGCCCGCGCTGATCCCGTGGTCGCGCAGGCGCATCAGCTGGTCGGGCGTCAGGTTGTCGTAGCCCATGGCGTGCAGCTCGGCGACGAAGCCCGAGCTCACCCCGTGGTCGCGCAGGCGGGCGAGGTCGTCAGGCGACAGGCGCGCGTAACCGGCGCTCCGCAGCTCCGCCACATAGGCCGCGCTGACGCCATGGTCGCGCAGGTGGACGAGCTCTTCGGGCGCCAGGCCGGCGTAGCCGCGGTCCCGCAGCTCGCCGATGTAGGTGGCGCTGACCCCGTGGTCGCGCATCCGCACCAGGTCGGCGGCGGTGAGGCGGGTGTAGCCGTAGCCCTTCAGCGCCTCGATGTACCTGGCCGAGACCCCGTGGTCGCGGGCGTGGACCAAGGTCGCCACGTCGCCGAACCGGTAGCCCGCGGCGTCCATCGCCAAGAGCTGTTTCAGGCCAGCGCCATGGTTGCCCGCACGCACCAGGTCGTCCGTGGACGGCGTGGCGTAGTGTTCCCGCCTGAGCTCGTCGAGATAGGCCACGCCGATGTCGCTCATGCTGAGCTGGAACTGCTGGTAGGGGGCGAGAGCGCCGGTCACGCCGCGGCGGGAGAGCTCGCCGGGGAAGGCCGGGTTGGCGGCGTAGACGCAGCTCCCCACGCCCTTGCCGAGACCCGCGACGCCCTTGCAGCGGAAATCGCCTGCGTCGCGGTGCAGGGTGAAGGCCACCGGCTGGCCCTCGCCCTGAAGTTGGGCCTGGGTCAGGCCGCCGAGCTCGGCCAGGGTCAGGGTGCGGCCCCAGTTCGAGGCGTGGTGCTCGGTGTGGTAGCCGAGTTCGAAGTCCAAGGCCCCGGGCGCCGCCTCGGACTGGGTCGGCCGGACCTGCCAGTCGAGGGACGCGGGAACCTCCTGGGCGGTGTCGTCGCCCCAGGAACTCCAGTTGGAATGGGCAGCCGGCGGAGCCGGTGGGGCGGGCGGCGCGGGCGGCGCGGGCGGGGCGGCCAGCGCCAGGGCGCCGAGGGCGGCCAGGGTCATAGCGTTCAGCATCGCAGAGGCTCCTCCGGATCAGGGTCCTGGCGGCGATGGGACGGCCGGCGGGCGCCGAGGTCACGTTAAATTATGGACAGAACCGGCGCCGCCGCGGACGGCGCCATTGACAGCCAAGCTGGCGCGCCTATTGTATGAGTGTATGCATACACAGGCTCAAACCCTAGCCGCCCTCAGGATCGAGCCCACAGGGGTTCCGATCTATGTGCAGCTGCGCGAGCAGTTCCTGCGGGCGATGGGCGCGGGCCAACTGACCCCCGGCGACCAGATGCCGACCATGCGGCAGGTGGCCGTCGCCCTGAAGGTGGACCTGAACACCGTGCGACACGCCTACGACGACCTGGAGCGCCTCGGCGCCGTCACCCTGGTCCGCGGCCGCGGCAGCTTCGTCGCCGAACCGCCGCCGGCCATGGAAGGCCCCGCCCACGAGGCCGAGATCGAGAACCTGGCGCGCCAGACCCTGGCCGCCGCCGCCGCGCTGGGGGTCGACCCCCTGGCGCTCGCCCGAAGGATCGCGGCGCTCGCCGCCGATAAGGAGACGACCTGATGAGCATGCCTGGCATTGCGATGAACCTGCCGGGGCAGCGCGCCCGCGGCGGCAATCCGACGGCCGGACTGATCGCCGTGGTGCTGCTGGCGCTGGCCGGCCTGGCGGTGGAGGAAGGCGCGCGGAACGGCGTCTACGCCTACTTCTGGGTGGCCGCGGTGCTGGCGCTGATCGGCGTGCTGGTCCCCTCGTCGCTGAAGATGGCCAACCACTGGGAGCGCGCGGTGGTGCTCAGGCTCGGGCGCCTGCAGAGCGTCTCCGGGCCGGGCCTCTTCGTCATCGTCCCGATCATCGACCAGGTGGTCTATTGGCTGGACCAGCGCATCCAGACCACCGAATTCAACGCCGAGCAGGCGCTTTCCAAGGACACCGTGCCGGTGGACGTGGACGCCGTGGTGTTCTGGCAGATTCACGACCCGGAGCGGGCGGCGCTGGAGATCACCGACTACCGCTCGGCGATCAGCCGGGTGGCACAGACCTCCTTGCGGGAGATGGTCGGCTCCTCCCTGCTCTCCACCCTGCTTTCCGACCGCAAGCACGGCGATGAGATGCTGCGCGAGGAGATCGGCCGCAAGACCGCCGAATGGGGGGTCACCGCCATCTCGGTGGAGATCCGCGACATCGGCGTGCCGGCGGCCCTGCAGGACGCCATGAGCCGCGAGGCCCAGGCCCAGCGCGAGGCCGCCGCCCGGATCCACCTGGGCCAGGCCGAACTGGCCGTGGCGCAGAAGTTCGTGGAGGCCGCGGAGATCTACGCCCAGAGCCCCGCGGCCCTGCAGCTGCGGGCCATGAACATCATCTACGAGACCACCAAGGAGCGCGGCGCCACCATCCTGATGCCGACGGCCATGGTGGACTCCATGAACCCCGGCGGCCTCATCGGCCTCGCCAACGCGGCGCTGGACGCCCAGAAGGAGCCCACGAAGCGTGAGGCCGCGACGGCGCCGCCGCCGGTCGCCAAGCCTGCGCCGCGGGCGGCCGCCCGCGGCCGCCGCAAGCCCCGCCAGGCTTGAGCGCCGTGGAGGGGAGAGTTCACATGCTGCGCCGGCTGACGGTGTGGATCGCATCCCTGACCGTGGCGGTGCTGGCGATGGCGGTGGTTCTGGCCGGCGCGGCGCATATCTAGAAAGGCTTGGCGCGGCGGGGCGCGGGCGGCTAGCTAAGCCCCATGCGCAGAACCCTCCTCGGCCTCGCCGCCGCCGCCACCCTCACCGCATTTCCCGCCGCAGCCGCCCCGCCGCCCGCGGACCTGGTGATCTGGGGCGGGCCGATCTACACGGCGGTGGACGCGCACCCCAAGGTGGAAGCGGTGGCGGTGAGCCACGGGCGGATCGCCTTCGCCGGCGGCAAGGCGGGCGCCAAAGCCCTGGTCGGCCCGAAGACACGGGTGATCGATCTTGCCGGCGCCGCCCTCTTCCCCGGCTTCACCGACAGCCACGCCCACCTGGACGGCATCGGCGACCGGGAGCTGACGCTGAACCTCGAGGGCTCCAAGTCGGCCGCCGAGGTGACCCGGCGGCTGAAGGCCTACATCGCCCAGAACCACCCCACCGGCCTGGTGGTGGGCCGAGGCTGGATCGAGACCGGCTGGCCGGAGGGCCGTTTCCTGGAGCGGGGCGACCTGGACGCCGCCGCGCCGGACACGCCCGTCCTGCTGACCCGGGCCGACGGCCACGCCCTGGTGGCCAACACCGCCGCGCTGAAGGCCGCCCACATCGACGAGACCACGCCCGCCCCGTTCGGCGGCCAGATCCTGAAAGGGCCCGACGGCAAGCCCACCGGCATGCTGGTGGACAACGCCAAGGCCCTGGTGAGCGGCCTGCAGAAGCGCCCGACCCGGGAGGAGCGCCTGGCCCGCTTCCGCGCCGCCTTCAAGGTGGAGGCCGCCTACGGCTGGACCGGGGTCCACTCCATGAGCGTGAGCTGGGCCGACGTGCCCCTGCTCGAGGAGATGGACAGGCAGGGCCTGGCCACCTTGCGGGTCTACAACATGGTGGACGCCGACCAGGCCGGCCCGCTGCTCACCGGCGGACCCCGCGCCACGCCGGACGGACGGATCACCACGCGGGGGATCAAGCTCTACATGGACGGCGCGCTGGGCTCGCGCGGCGCGGCGCTGTTCGAGCCCTATTCCGACGCGCCCACGATCCGGGGCACCCTGATCACCCAGCCCACGGTGATGGCCGGCTACCTGGCCAAGGCGCTGAAGGCGGGCATCCAGGTCTCCACCCACGCCATCGGCGACCGGGGGAACGCCACGGCGCTGGACCTCTACGAGGCCGCGTTCAAGGCCGATCCGGCCAAGGGAAAGGCGGCGCGCTGGCGGATCGAGCACGCCCAGACCCTGCGTCCCGCCGACATTCCCCGTTTCCACGCAGACGCGGTGATCGCCTCCATGCAGCCCAGCCACGCCATTGGCGACTTCCACTTCGCGCCGGCCCGCCTGGGCAAGGCGCGGCTGAAGGGCGCCTATGCCTGGAAGAGCCTGCTGGACTCGGGCGCGGTGGTGGTGGGCGGCTCCGACGCCCCGGTGGAGCGCGGCGCGCCCCTGATCGAGTTCTACGCCGCGGTGGCGCGCAAGGACCTGAACGGCTTTTCCAACGCCGACTGGCATCCGGAGGAGAAGCTGAGCCGCGCGGAGGCGCTTCGGCTGTTCACCTCATCGGCGGCCTACGCGCGCTTTGCAGAGAAAGAGCTGGGCACGATCAGCGTCGGCAAGCGCGCCGATCTCTCCGGATTTTCGGTGGATCTGATGACGGCGCCCGAAGCGGCCATACCGAAGGGTCACGCCGTGCTGACCGTCGTCGACGGCCAGGTGGTCTACGAAAGCCGGTAGGGCCACCCTTCCCCTCGATGGAGGAGGGGACGATTGCGGTCAGTCGTCGCCGTCGGCGATGTCGGCCAGGCCGCCGGACATCTTCTGGCCGAAGGCGGTGGTCACGACCTTGCCCTTGTCCTTCTGGCCGGGCCGGGCCTTGCCGTCGTCGACCGGCGCGGCGCGCGCCTTGCGCCTGACATCGTCGCCGTCGGCGATGTCGGAGAGGTGGCCGTTCATCTTCTCGCCGAAGGCGCTGTGGACGACCGTCCCCTTGTCCTTCTGTTTCGGCTTGGCTCGCGCGCCGTTGTTGTCGGTCTTGGGATCTTCGGCCATGAGCTGCTCCTGAACTTGAAGCCATAGCCTACGGGCAGTTCCCTCGGCGTTCAACCGGCGGCGAGTGCGACGTCCAGTCTTCGCAGGACCGCCTCGGTGATGCGCGTGCAGCGGGCCCCCAGGAAGGGATAGGCGCCGACCATCACGTCAGCGAGCTGGGCGTCCAGCGCCTCGCGCAGGCGCCGCCGCGCGCGGTGCAGGCGGGTCTTGACGGTCTCCACCTTGAGGCCCAGGTGGTTGGCGGTCTCCTCGACGCTCAGCTCCTCCACCTCGCGCAGCATGAACACCAGCCGGAAAGGCTCCGGCAGCTCGTCCACCGCGCGCTCCAGGATCCGGCGGATCTGGGCGCGGGCCGCGTCGGCCTCCGGGTCGTCGCTCTTGGCCATGTTGGGGAAGGCCAGCACCTGGCCGCCGCCCGGCGCGCCCGCCTGGGCGGCTTCCACCTCGTCGAGTTCCACCATCGGGCGGCGGCGGCGCAGGCGCCCGTGCGCCTCGTTGAGCACGATGCGGGTCAGCCAGGTGGCGATCCCCGACTCGCCGCGGAAGCCCGCGATGGCGGCGAAGGCCCGGGCATAGGCCTCCTGCAGCACGTCCTCCGCCTCCGCCTCGTCACGCACCACCGCGCGGGCCACGCGGAACAGGCGCTGGTTGCAGCGGGTCATGATGGCGCGGAACGCCTCGCGGTCGCCGGCGCGGGCGTGGTCGACGAGTTCGCCCTCGGGCAGGCTCAGATAATCAACGGCAAGGATGCGGGCCATCAAGCTTCCTTCTTTACATCTCGTTCTACACCACCTTGGATGACGGCGGGGGCCTTGAGGTTCCTGGGAACCTTTGCGTCGAACCCCCATCGAATGGTGAGGCTGCCACTGAGGCCGCCATCCTTCATCGGGAGACAAAAAGAAATGTTCAAAGCCATCGGATTCGCCGCGGCGCTGACGCTCGCGGCCGGCGCGGCCTATGCACAGGCCCCCAACGACGCCCAGATCGCCCACATCGCCTACACCGCCGGCAACATCGACATCGCCGCCGGCAAGCAGGCGCTGGCCATGTCGCACAACAAGGCGGTGCTGGACTTCGCCAACGAGATGGTCCGCGACCACACCGCGGTGAACGACCAGGCGCTGGCGCTGGTGAAGAAGCTGGGCGTGACGCCGCAGGACAACCCGACGAGCCAGGCGCTTTCCAAGGACGCCGCCGCCAAGCTGAAGACCTATTCGAGCCTCAAGGGCGCCGCCTTCGACAAGGCGTACATCAACAACGAGGTCGCCTACCACAAGACGGTCAACGGGGCGCTGGCCAACACGCTCATCCCCAACGCCAAGAACGCCGAGCTGAAGAGCCTGCTGGAGACCGGCCTGAAGCTGTTCAAGGAACACCAGACGCACGCCGAGCATCTGGCGATGACCGTAAAGTAGGCTGAGCCGGGTGAAGTCCCCGCATCCGTGGCTCGCCGTGCTGGCCGGGGCGGCGCTTGCCGCCGCCTCGGTTGGCGTGGCGCAGGCCAAGCCGCACGCCGCGAAGGCGAAAGGGCCGCACATCTACACCGTGACCCTGGCGCAGATGGGGTTTGGGCCCACGCCGCCCGCGATCCACGTGGGCGACACCATCGAGTGGGTCAACAACGACATCTTCGTCCACTCGGCGACGGCCAAGGACAAGAGCTTCGACGTCGAGCTGAAGCCCAAGGTCCACATGTGGACCACCTTCCACAAGGCCGGGACCTACCCGTTCTTCTGCCGCTACCACCCCGGGATGACCGGGACCCTGGTGGTGACGAACTAGGCCCGCTACTCCTCGCGCCCTGGCGGCGCGAGGAGGCGCTTCGATGGCGGGCGGATGGCTGATCGGGGTGCTGGTGGAGATCGCCGGCGAACCCGCCCCGCTGCGCCACTATTTCGCGGTCGGCCATGAGGACCAGGGCAAGTCGGAATGGACCGCGGTCGACTGGGCCGGCCGCGCCGGCCGCGTCGCCTCCAGCCCCTTGGGCGGCCAGGAGCCGGTGGCGGCGATCCGGCCCCTGACACCGGCCAAGATGAAGAGCCTGGGCCTGGCGCCCGGCGAGGTGCGCGAGCTGGGCTGGCGCCATCCCCGGCGCTGGCTGAGCGGGTAGGATCCCTGTTCGGGGATCAAAGGTACGACGACAATTGAAGCGCGGCCGCAGCGGGTCTAGGCTGGCTGAGGATTAACCTTGGGCTGGGGCAAAACATGCGAATTCTCTCGTCCGCGGCGATCGCCATGGGGCTGGCCGCCCTGCTGTCCGCACAGCCGGCCTTCGCTCAGTACGGCACCGACAAGAAGAAGCCCGCCGGCACGCCGGAACTGCCGCAATGCGCCAAGCCGCTGGGCCGCGCCGCCATCCGGGAGCCGCAGCGCGACTGGTGGACGGGCCTGGGCCTCTCCAATCCGGAGACCTTGCTGAAACTGTTCGCCTCGCGCTCCGGCTGCCTGCGGATCGTCGACCGCAACGGCGGGCTGCAGATGCGCAACGAGGAGGCGGCGCTGGGCTCCGGCGGCGACCTGCGCCGCGGCTCGAACATCGGCAAGGGCCAGATCGCCGGCGCCGACTTCTTCATCATCCCGGACCTGGCTAACTCCAACGCCAATTCCGGCGGCAACAACATCGGCGCGGTGGCCGGCGCCTTCGGCCGGCGGCTGGGCGGCTTCGGGGCGCTCGCCGGCAGCATCAGCACCAAGAAGTCCGAGGCCCAGGCGCTGATCACGCTCGTCGACGCCCGGTCCACCGAGCAGCTCTACGTGGCCGAGGGCACGGCGCAGAAGACCGACATCTCGTTCGGCGGCGGCGGGGGCGGCTACGGCTGGAGCGGCTTCGCGGCCCTGGCCGGCGGCGGCTATTCCAACACCGACATCGGCAAGGTGGTGACCGCGGCCTACTTCAACGCCTTCGTCGACCTCGTGCACTACATGCAGAAGGACGCGCCCACCGGCGAGCAGGCGAACCAGGCGGCCGGCATCCAGACCTATGTGGTCAAGCAGGCGATCATCATGCGCAAGGGCCCCTCGCCACAGTCGGCGCAGGTCCGCAGCTTCAACGCCGGCGACTCGGTTTTCCCCACCGGCCAGAAGAACGGTATCTGGTGGGAAGTGGACGACGAGAACGGCAACCGGGGCTGGGTCTCCTCGGCGATGATCGGCACCAAATAGCTTAAGCGTCAGACGGAATAAGAGCGCCGCGGCCGCGTTGTCCTCACGGGAGGCGCGGGAGCCGCGCCTATAGATGTTTCGGGGGAAACGATGGCGGATGGGGCGCAGGGCCGGGATCTGGCCCAGGAGCGGCTTTGGCAGGCGATCGCGGCGAAGCGCGTCGGAATGCTCAGCCTCACCAAGTCCGGCCTGCATCCCCAGCCGATGATCGCCATGGTCGAGCCCCGCCGCAAACGGCTGTGGTTCGTGGCCCGCAGCGGCACCGACCTGGTGCGGACCGTCGGCGACGGCGGCCCTTGTCTGTTCGTCCTCCAGGACGGCGAGCTGCTGGCCTCGGTCGCCGGCGAGCTCGGCGTGGTCGAGGATCCGCGGCGGCTGGTTCGCTGCTGGACGGCGGACATGGCGGCCTGGTTGCCGGAAGGGCCCCGCCATCCGGGGCTCACCCTGTTGCGGATGGACTGCGTCGACGCCGAGCTGTGGATCTCCGGCATGGGGCTGACGAAGTTCGCCTGGGAGATCGCCTGCGCCGGCCCGCGGCCGACAGTCCCGGACACCGGCGGCGCCATGCCGGCGACCCTGCACTAGAGCCCCGACTCTTCAGGCCCTGCGGCGCTGGAAGACAGTGGTTCGCGGCGGGGTCCACCATCAAATGATCGGACGACCTGTTCAGGCTGAAGGAGAGGCTGGCAGATATTGTTGAGTCAGGCTTCCGACATTGTCAGGAGGCGGCAAAGCGCGCCAATTTCCCGATTTCTTTCCAGTCGTGTCTAAGTTTCGCGCGGCCTCTTGCCGCAAGTGTCGAGTACTCGACAGTTTTTGCGGCCCTGCATCGATAACTTGAAACCGAAGCCGTACGGCGACGTTTCCCTTCCCCGATGCAGAGGCTACTTCCCCAGGTGCAAAACCGATTGCTGGCGTCGCTGGCGAGCGAGGATCTGGCGCTGATCGCGCCACATCTTGTGCAGACCGATCTCGAACGCGGACGCCTGCTCTACGATCCGGGCGACCCGATCGACATGGTCTACTTCCCGCACGACGGGGTGATCTCGCTGATGACCCTGATGGAGAACGGCGCGGCGATCGAAAGCGCCACCATCGGCTGCGAGGGCGCGCTGGGCCTGATGGCGGCGGTGGCGCCGCGCCAGTCGCTGTCGCGGGCGATCGTGCAAACGCCGACGCGAGCCGCGCGCATCCGCGCCGAGCTGCTGCACGAGGCCTGGGAGAAAAGCCCGCACATCCGCAGCCTGGTGGACCGCCACAGCGAGGCCCTCTACGGCCACGCCATCCAGTCGGTGGCCTGCAACGCCCTGCATTCGGTGGAGGCCCGGTTCTGCCGCTGGCTGCTCACCTGCCACGATCGCATCTCCAGCAACACCGTGGCGCTGACCCAGGAATTCCTGGCGGACATGCTGGGGGTGCAGCGCACGACCGTCACCGCCGTCGCCCGGACGCTGCAGGAGAAAGGCGCCATCCGCTACCGGCGGGGCGTCGTCGACATCATCGACCGCCAGGTGCTCGAGCAGCTCGCCTGCGAATGCTACGGCGTCATCCGCCGCAACTACGAACGGTTGCTGCCTGAGGAAGACGAGGCCGTCGACCGCCGGCGCCTGTCTCCGGCGATGGAGTAGGCCGGGACGCCAGCTTCGCGCACGGCGCCGCGACGCGATGGCGCTTGCGCGGGATCAAAATTCCCCGTTTCCTGGCGCGCAAGCAGGAATGAACCTGCGATCCCCATTCCGCGCATCAGAGAGACGCCGATGAACCCCGTTCGCCGAAACATCCTGCTCGCCGCCGTGGGCGTCGCCGCCCTGGGCGCCGCCGTGACCGCCGCCCCGGCGCTCAGCGCCACCGGCAAGGTGACTCCGGCGACCCGCACCACCACCCAGAAGAACGCCGCGGCGATGAGCATGGGCACGGGCGAGGCGCCGGTGCCGGCCGCCGACCTGGCCTCGCCGAAGTACGGGACCTGGGGCTTCGACGTCTCGGGCATGGATACCGCGGTGAAGCCGGGCGACGACTTCTTCGACTACGCCAACGGCAAGTGGGCGCAGCGCACCTCGATCCCATCGGACCTGACCCGCTTCGGCAACTTCGACAAGCTGTCGGTGCTGTCCGAGGCCCGCGTCCACGAGATCGCCATCGAGGCGGCGGCCGGCAAGCTCAAGGACAAGGACGGCGCCAAGATCGGCGCGGCCTACGCCTCCTTCATGAACGAGGCCCTGGCCGACAAGCTGGGGGCCAAGCCGATCCAGCCGGAGCTGGCCAGGATCCGGGCCGCCAAGACCAAGGCCGACTTCGCCGACCTGATGGCCAAGGCCAACGTCGGCGGCTACGACTCCATCCTGCCGGTGGGCATCACCATCGACGCCAAGAGCCCCAACAAATACGCCGTGCTGGCCGCCACCGGCGGCCTGGGCCTGCCCGACCGCGACTACTACCTGCAGCCCGCTTTCGCGGCGAAAAAGGCCAAGTACCTGGCCTATGTGGAGCAGATGCTGACTCTGGCCGGTTGGCCCAAGCCCGCCGAGAACGCCAAGGCCATCGTCGACTTCGAGACCAAGCTGGCGGAGGCCTCGTGGACCCGCGTCGAGCGCCGCGACCGCGACAAGACCTACAATCCCGCGACCCCGGCCGAGCTCAACGCCATGACGCCCGGCATCGACTGGAACCGCTACCTGGCGGCCGCCGGCCTGCCCGGCGTGCAGCGGGTGGTGGTGACCACCAACACCGCCTTCCCGAAGTTCGCCAAGATCTATGACGAGACGCCGCTCGACACCCTGAAGGCCTGGGAGGCGTTCCACGTGGCCGACAGCGCCGCGCCCTTCCTCTCCAAGCCCTTCGTGCAGGCGAGCTTCGAGTTCCGCAGCAAGGAGCTGGCCGGCCAGCCGGAGGAGCGGCCGCGCTGGAAACGCGCGGTGGCCTTCACCGACCGGGTGATCGGCGAGTCCGTCGGCCGGGTCTATGTGGCCCGCTACTTCCCACCGGAATCCAAGGCCAAGATGGACGCCCTGGTGGGCGACATTCACACCGCGCTCAAGGCGCGCATCGAGAAGCTCGACTGGATGGGCGACGCCACCAAGGCGCGCGCGCTGGAGAAGCTGTCGAAATTCACCGTCAAGATCGGCTACACGTCGAAGTGGCGCGACTATTCCAAGCTGGTGCTGAAGCCGAACGACCTCTACGGCAATCGCCTGCGGGCCGCGGCCTTCGAATGGAACCGCGACGTCGCGCGGCTGAACGGGCCGGTGGACAAGTCCGAGTGGGGCATGACCCCGCAGACGGTGAACGCCTACTACAACTCGGTGAACAACGAGGTGGTGTTCCCGGCCGCCATCCTGGCCCCGCCGTTCTTCGACCCCAGCGCCGACCCGGCCATCAACTACGGCGGCATCGGCGGGGTGATCGGCCACGAGATCAGCCACGGCTTCGACGACCAGGGCCGCAAGTCCGACGGCGACGGGGTGCTGCGCGACTGGTGGAGCGCCGAGGACGCCAAGAAGTTCAAGGTGCAGACCGACCGGTTGGACGCCCAGTACTCCGCCTTCTCGCCGCTGCCGAACGAGCATGTGATCGGCCAGCTGACCATGGGCGAGAACATCGGCGACATGGGCGGCCTGTCGCTGGCGCTGGACGCCTATCACACCTCCCTGCACGGCAAGCCGGCGCCGGTGATCGACGGCCTGACCGGCGACCAGCGGGTGTTCCTGGGCTGGGCGCAGGTGTGGCGCGAGAAGATCCGCGACGAGACCCTGCGCCAGCGCCTGCACACCGACCCCCACTCGCCGGCCGTCTATCGGGTGAACGGCACCATCCGCAACATCGCCGGCTGGTACGACGCCTTCGGGGTGAAGCCGGGCGACAAGCTCTATGTGGCGCCGGAAGACCGGGTCCACATCTGGGTGAAGTAGGGGCTGAAGTTTCCCTCTCCCGTGTGGGGAGGGCGACTCGCTGAAAGCGAGCGGCGTGGGGCTAGGCAGCAGGCCCCACCCGTCTCGTCCTGCGGACGATCCACCCTCCCCACGAGGGGGAGGGAAGCCAGCTAGATCCCTTCGGCGTAGCCGAGGAAGCCTTGCGTCTCCGGCGCGCGGTGGCGGTGGGTCACCATGCGCTCGTAGAGCGCCTTGATGCGGCGGCTGCCGGATTTCTGGAAGGCGAAGGGGAAGATGGCGTGCAGCAGGCAGGCCACGGCGCCCACGAACATGGTCATGGCGAACCAGGACGCGGAGTGCATGTGCTCGAAATAGGTCTCGCCGACCGATTCCGGATGTTCGGTGAAAGCGCGGAACATGGCTGGCCGTCCCTCGAAGCAGCTTGCCGAGAGGATGGCGGAACGCGGGAGAATTTCATTGCCGCGTTTCGGAGTGAACGGCGTTCTGTTGAGACAGAAATTCTCCCAAGTGTTTATGAAATAGAAGTTGGTTCTACACCCGGCGTTCGTTAATCATGTCCTAAGGCGCGAAGCCGCCTCGGCGAGAATTGGCCGCTGGCCCTTGTGGAGCTTCCAGAGCGCCGTCCCGGCGTCGAAATAGGCGGCCCGGTCCACCTCGGGGAAGCGGGCGCGGCGGCCCGAGCGCGGCGGCCACTCGATCTCGAAGTCGTTGCTGGAGATGGCGGTGAGGTCGAGGTCGGCTTCCACCAGCCAGGCGAGGATCAGCTTGCCGCCCGGCGTCAGGCAGGGGGCCAGCGGCTGGGGATCGCCTTCGATCGGCTGGCCGAGCTCCTCGGCGAACTCGCGCTTGGCCGCCGCCCAGGTCTCCTCGCCCTCGTCCACCACGCCCTTGGGGATCGACCAGCCCCCCTCGTCCTTCTTGGCCCAATAGGGGCCGCCGGGATGCACCAGCAGGAACTCAGGCCCGCTGGCCCCGCGCCGCCAGGCCAGCACGCCGGCGCTGATCTGGCGGGGCATCAGGCGTCCGGTCCGGCGGGCAGCACCTTGGGCCCGTCGGGGGCCGGCCCGGGCGGCCGCGGCTTCAGCCCGATGGCGCCGCGCCGGGCGTCGTAGAGCACCGAATAGGCGAAGTAGGGCGCGATGCCGGCATAGACCACCACGCCCTGCACGCGGGTCTCCTGGCGGAAGCTGAGCCGCGTGCCCTGGTCGCGCAGGCCGATGGTCAGGCCCTCGCGCACCGCGAGGCCGCCGCGGGCGTCGAAGAGCTCCAGCACCGCGGGCGTGCCGTTGGGCCAGGGCGCTGTGGCGAGCCGGCCGTTGGCGATGCTGAGGCCCGGCGCGCCGGTGTCCATCAGCACCACGCCGCAGGCGCGCTCGTGGGTGGTGGCGTTTGCGAGGCAGCCGGGCACCGCATCGTGCAGGCCGCCGCCCCGCTCGTGGGCGTAGGGCGCGGCCAGCGGCACGGTGACGTAGCCCTCGGTCTCCGCCTCGGTGGGGTTGAGGATCAGCCGGCCCTGCGCCTCCCCGGGCCTGGGCAGCTCGACGATCCAGCGGCGCGCGCCCAGGAAGCGCAAGGGGTTGCCCACGTGGCCGGGCGCCATGTCGATGCCGAGGATCGCCTTGAAACCCTCGTCCGGCAGGCCGTCACTGGCGATGCCGTAGTGCGGCAGCGTGGTGCGCGAGGCCGGGCAGTGCGGCAGGTAGGCGAAGCAGCCGATGCTGCGGATCAGGTGCACCGGTGACGTGCCACGGGCCCCGCCGATGGCGACCTCCGCCTCGCTGGCCACGCCCTCGTAGCGCGAACCCGAGGCGTAGCCGTAGACCTCCGGCTCGCCGTTGGCGGGCGCGTCGCCTGGGGCCAGCACGCCCGGCAGAATGCGCAGGCCCGTGGAGCCGGTGTCGAGGCTGGCCAACAGCCTGGTCGATCCCACCTGCACCGGCACCGCGTAGCGCCGCGCGCCATTGCTCAAGGTGGAGGCCAGGATCGGCGCCTCGCTGCGGATGGGGCCCGGTTGCGCCCAGGCAAGCCGCGCCGCGAACGCCAGGCCCAGGACGAGCCCGGCGGCGGCCAGCACGCGGAGGCCCTGCGGAGGTCGTGCCATCAGGGGAGCAGACAACACCGGCGCGTTTCGGGCAAATGTCGGCCTTCCGCGTCAGAAGACCATGAACCACCGATGAGCCCCGCCGAACCGCTGCACACCCTCACCCCCTACTGGCCGCACCGGGGCCTGCCCGAGAGCGGCCGCGAGACCTTCGTGAAGATGGACTGCCACCAGCCCACCGGCTCGTTCAAGATCCGCGGGATCGGCCTGCTTTGCCAGCGGCTGCAGGCGGAGGGGGCTCGGGCCTTCGTCTGTTCCTCGGGCGGCAACGCGGGCCTGGCGGCGGCCTATGCCGCCCGCGCCATCGGCGCGCAAATGACCGTGGTCCTGCCCTCGACCACGCCGGCCTTCATGCGCGACCGCATCGCCGCCCTGGGCGCCCAGGTGCTGATCGAGGGCGACGTGTGGGACGCCGCCGACGCGCTCGCCCAGGCGATCGCCGGCCGCGGCGAGGCGGCCTATGTCTCGCCGTTCAACCACCCCTACCTCTGGGAGGGCCACGCGAGCCTGGTGGACGAGATCGTCGCGGCCGGGGCCGCGCCCGACGCCGTGGTGGTGGCGGTGGGCGGCGGTGGGCTGATGTGCGGCGTGGCCGAAGGGCTGGAACGCAACGGCCTGGCGGGCGCCGCCATCATCGCCGTGGAAACCGCCGGCGCCGCCTCGCTGGCGCGGTCCGTGGAGGCCGGGGAGCCCGTCACCCTGGCGCGGATCGTCACGGTCGCGTCCAGCCTCGCCGCGCGGCGGGTGGCCGACGCCGCCTTCGCCTGGACGCAGAAGCGCACCGTAGTCCCGGTCGTGGTGTCCGACGCCGAGGCCGTGCGCGCCTGCCTGCGCTTCGCCGACGACCACCAGGCGGTGGTCGAGCCGGCCTGCGGCGCGGCGCTGAGCCTGGCCTACGACGACCATCCGGCGCTGAAGCCCTACGCCCGCGTCGCGGTGGTCGCCTGCGGCGGCGTGGTGGTCAGCCTGGAGAAGCTGGCCGGCTGGCGGCGGCAGTTCGGGGTGTGATGTGGACGCTGGGCCGTGGATTCCAACTCCAACGTCATCGCCCGGCTTGTCCGGGCGACCCATGAACTCCGTGGGCGACGATAAGTCGGGGCGGCGGCGCGGCGTCTCTTGCGGCAGCCCTGGAGATCATGGATGGCCCGGACAAGCCGGGCCATGACGATCTAAGGGAAAGAATGGGGCCGAACCCTAGCGGCTGAGATCGCAGATCCAGTTGGTCTCCCAGCTGCGCCCGCCGTCGGCGGAGAAGGCCTGTTCCATGCGCGCGGCCTTGGGCGAAAGATCGAGCCACAGGTAGCGGACGATGACGGCCCGGCCCTTCCAGGTCTCCTGGTCGTAGAACTCGCCCCTGGGGCCGGTGAACTGGCCGGTCACCGGCGGCAGGCCGAGCGTGCCCTGGTCCACGTCCACCAGGTAGATCGACCACTGGCCAGTCTGCGGATTGTAGAGCCGCAGGGTCTGGCCCTTCAGATGGTCTCCGGCGGCGTTCCTGACCTCGAATTCCTCGAAGTTGGCGTTGCTGGAAAGCAGCTTGTGGTGGTTGGAGATGCCGTCGTACTCGACCCAGCGGGTCGAGCCCACCAGTCGGTCGGGCAGCCGGCGCACATGGGCCTTCCAGTCGCCGATCAGGAAGTCGAAGTCGTGGCCCCCGTCGTGCCGCGCCGCCGCGGGGGCGGCCGTGGCCTGCGCCGACGCCGCCCTGGGATGCATCGCCACAAACGCGGCCATGACAGCGGCCAGCCAGGCGCCGCGCGCGAATTCCCTGCCCATGAGCTTGCTCCCGTCCAAATCGGGCGCGGTTCTAGGGCCAAGCCGCTGACAGCCTTCTGTCAGCAGCCTGTCACTGCGGGTGGCGGAGCGGCCGGAAGAAGGCCCGGATATCGTCGGCGAGCAGGTCTGGCGCCTCCATCGCGGCGAAATGGCCGCCGTGGGGCATGTCCGTCCAGCGCTGGACATTGAAGAACCGCTCGGCCCATTCCCGGGGCGGATGCGACAGGTCCTTGGGGAACATGGCGAAGCCTGTCGGGGTGTCGGCGGCGCCCAGCTTCTCCCGGGCCACCTCGCCGATCCAGTGCAGCGGACCCGCCTGCATCAGGTCGGCGTAGGGCTGGAAGGACGAGCCGATGGTCTGGGTCCCCCAGTAGATCGTCACGTTGGTCAGGAGCTCGTCCTTGCTGAAGGCGCGCTCCACCGCCCCGCCGCAGTCGCTCCAGCGTTCGAACTTCTCGACGATCCAGGCCGCCAGGCCGAGCGGCGAGTCGTTCAGGCCGTCGGCGAGCGCCAGCGGCCGCGCGCCCTGGATCATGGCGTAGGCGCCCTGGCCCTTGGTCTGGAAATCCTCGATGGCCTCGAAGTACCTGGCCTCCGCGGCGGTCAGTTTCCCGGGCTTCCTGAAAGCATGCCAGAAGGGCACGTCCGTGAGGTGGATGCCCACCAGGTCGCCGGCATGCTGGCGCATCAGGCCCTCGGTGACGGTGCTGCCCCAGTCGCCGCCATGGGCGCCGTAGCGCCGAAAGCCCAGGACCTGGGTCATCAGGCCGTGCCAGAGGTCGGCCACCTTGAAGATGCCGCCGTCCGCCGGCGGACCGGAGAAGCCGTAGCCCGGCAAGCTGGGGACGATCACCTCGAAGGCGTCGGCCGCCTCGCCGCCGTGCGCCTCGGGGTCGGTGAGCAAGGGGATCAGCTTCAGGAAGCGGGCGAAGCTGTCGGGGAAGCCGTGGGTGAGCAGGATGGGCAGCGGCCGCTCGCCCCGCCCGGGCTCGCGGATATAGTGGATGTCCGTCCCGTCGACCTCCGCCCGGAAGTGGGCGAAGCGGTTGAGCGCCGCCTCCTGGGCCCGCCAGTCGAAGCCGTCGCGCCAGTAATCGATCAGCCCGCGCATCCAGTCCGGGTCGGGCCCGCTCTCCCAGGATTTCGCCTCGATCGGCGGCGGCGGGCGGCTGCGCGCCAGCCGGACTTTCAGGTCGTCCAGCACCGCCTGGTCGAGGTGGATCTGGAACGGCTGGGGGTCCATGGCGCGCGTCCTCCGGGCGGAAGGGCGCGCGGACGCGCCGGCGAGCCGATGAAACCCGCGCCGCGAAGGGCCGGTTCCGCCGCCGCATCCGGCGTCAGCCGAAGCTTGACCATGGCCGGGGATTGCCACGGTATGAGAGGCGCCCGCGCAGCCCGAAGGGAGCCTAAGGTCATGCCCACCGTCCGATCCCGCCTGGCGCGCGCCGCCGTGGCGCTCTGCCTCGTCGCTCCGAGCCTGGCGAACGCCGCGCCGTCCGCGGCTCCGGCGATCGCCGCGCCCCAGCCCCTGCTCTCGCCCGGCCAGCCGATCCCGCCGCTGGCGCTGGAAGCCCTGGTGGACGCCACGGTGCGCGACGCCATGCAGCGCGACCGCATTGCCGGCGTCACCGTCTCCGTCGTGCAGGACGGCCAGGTGGTGCTGAAGAAGGGCTACGGCTTCGCCGACGTGGCCGCCAGGCGCCCGGTGGACCCGGACCGCACGCTGTTCCGTGTCGGCTCGATCAGCAAGACCTTCACCTGGCTGATGACCCTGAACGCGGTGGAGCGCGGCCGCATGAGCCTGGACGCCCCGATCAACAGCTACCTGCCGCCCAAGGTGCGCATCCCGGACCATCCCGGCTATCGGCAGGTCCGGCTGCGGGACACCATGACCCACACGCCGGGGTTCGAGGACCTGCCGCTGAAACACCTCTTCCTGCGCGACCCGGCACAGCTTCGGCCGATCGACGACGACCTGGCGATCTACCGCCCGGCGCGGGTGTTCCCGCCGGGCGAGGTGATGGCCTATTCCAACTATGGCGCGGCGCTCACCGGCGACGCCCTGGCGCACGTGGAGGGCGCCCCGTGGCCGGACGTCCTGGAGACGGAAATCCTCAAGCCCGTGGGCATGGCCCACACCACGGGCCGAGAGGTCTATCCGCCGCGGGCCGGCCTGCCCGCGCCGATGTCGGCCGACCTCGCTAAGGACCTGTCGCGGCCCTACCGCTGGACGGGCGCCCGCTTCACCGCCGATCCCTTCGAGCTGATCGGGGGCAACGCCCCGGCCGGCGCGATCTCCTCAAGCGCCGGCGACATGGCCCGCTACATGACCCTGTTGCTGGCCGGCGGGGTCATCGACGGCCACACGATCTACGGGCCCGCCACCGCGGCGGCGATCCGCACCCCCATGCGCCAGTTCCCCGGCGGCGCGGCCATCGACGGCGGCTTCTTCCAGAGCCCGCTGGACGGCGGCCTGCTCTCCTATGGCCACAACGGCGCGACCGCCGACTTCCATTCCAACATGATGCTGGTCCCGGCCCTGCGGCTGGGGGTCTTCGTGGCCGCCAACACCGAGGGCGAGCACACGCTCACCGGCGTCCTGCCGGCGATGATCGCCCGGACGTTCTACGTCGCGCCGCAGCCGCCGCTGCCCCCGGCGCCGGCGGTGCTGCGCGAGGCCGGCCGCTACAGTGGCGAGTACCTGAGCACGCGCCGGCCGTTCCACGGGCTGGAGACCTTCGCCATGGGCTTCCTCGCCACCCCGGTGTCCGTCGCCGCTCCCGGCTATCTGATGGTCGGGCCGGAGCGGTTCGTGCCCGCGGGCGAGCCGGGTCTCTTCCAGGACGCCGACCATCCCTGGGTGCAGCTGCGGGTGACGGAGGCCGCCGGCCAGCCCACCAAGCTGATCCTCGGCGGCGGCGAGCTCTGGCGCGCCGACTGGATCCACCAGACCCGCACCGTGGGCCTCCTGGCCGCGCTGACGCTGTTCGCCGCCATCGGCATCCTCTTCGGCCTCGCGAGCCCGGCGCGATGGCGCCTGCCACAGACCGGCGTCCAGCGGGTCGCAGGCGCGCTGCGCGGGCCGGCGGCGGCGCTTTGGCTCTTCGCGCTCCCCGCCTTCGCGCTCAAGCTGCAGGGCGCGCTCGCCGACCAGAGCACTGTGGTCTACGGCTGGCCTGGCCCCTTGATGACCGCCGCCTCGGCCGCGGCGCTGGCCGCCGCCGTGCTGAGCTGGGGCGCCGCGGCGCTCACCCCCATCGCGCTCGCCGGCCGCGACGGCTGGAGCCCGTGGCGCAAGCTGCGCTTCACCGTCACCGTCGTCATCTTCGCAGGCTTCGGCCTGCTGCTGGCCACCCTGGGCGCCCTGCAGCCCTGGAACCCGTGAGGCTTGGCTCACCAGGCAGCCGGCGTTTTCAGTCATTCCAGCGACCGACGCCAACGAGCCCTTCAGGCCCGCTCTGATAGGTGATCAAGCCGGTGAGGCCGTTGTGGTGGCTGTCGAGGTCCCCGGTCAGGGACCCCCAGCAGTTGGACCCCGACGCCCCGGCCGGGCGGCAGTGGAATTCCATGGTGTAGGCGCCCGGCGCCCGGCACACGCCCGACCGGGTGAATGCGGCGCCAGGCGGATTGTCCTGCGCCGTGCAACGGCCGGCGACGCTTTCGCGATGGCCGTCGCCATAGTCGAGGTTCGCCTTGAAGACGGTGGCGATGGCGCCGGGTTCAGCGGGGTCGCCGGGGGCGACGGCCTGCTCGACGCTCGAGAAGGTGAAGACCTCCGCCGCGCGCGCCTCATGGGCGGCGGCCGGTGAGCTGACAAGCAGCAAGGCCGCGGCAAGTCGCATCATTGGAAAGCTCCTCAAAGGTTCCTGCTGGTCCGGCGCCGATCCCGGCGCACGCCCCTGGGCGGCCGTGTCATCGGCCGCCCAGGGGATGCTGGCTCAGTCGTTCCAGCGTCCGACGCCGACGACACCCGTGGCGGTCGTACGATAGGCGATGACGCCGGTGCGGCCCTTGAACGGGCTTTCCGGAGCCGCCTCCAGGTAGCCCCAGCAGTTCGACACGTTCTTGCCGGCCTCAGGCTGGCAGCTGTAGCGCAGGGTGTAGTTCTTGGGCGATGTGCAGACGCCGGACTGGTCGAACTGCGCGCCGGGCGGGTTCTTCCAGCCGCTGCACTTGCCGAGCTGCTTGTCCTTGTGGCCGTCGGCGTAGACCGTCTCGGTGTCGAAGCTGAACACCTGGGCGCCCAGGAAGGACGGGCCCTGCTGAGGCACGCGGACGCCGTCGACGAACTTGTTGACGGTGGTGAAGGTGAAGGTGTCGGCGGCGTGGGCCGCCGCCGGCGCGCACAGAAAGAGCAGCGCTGCGCAGAGTCGTTTCATGATCGTTCCCCCAGTGAAGCGCCGGTCTCGCCGACGCCTGGCGAGCAGGCCATGGGCCGCGCGCCGCCGCCCGGAGCGGAACCTGAGGAATGACCGAGCGCAGGCCGAGAAAGTCTCGAAATACACGAGTCGGCGAACGCTGGTCACAGGCGGCGGCTGTGCTAGGTTGCAACCGCAGCGGCGCCATGGGGGGGATCGCTGCGCCCCGACGTTTCGGGGTTGTGGGGGCTGTTTGATGGAGTTGGCGCACGAGTCTGCGCTCTTGGTCGGCAGGCTCCAAGTTCGCCCGGCCACCCGCGAGGTCGAATGGCCCGGCGGACGCGAGGTGCTCCAGCCGCGGGTGATGCAGGTGCTGGTGGTCCTCGCCCACGCGCAGGACGCGGTGGTCAGCCGCGACGACCTTATCGCCGCCTGCTGGGACGGACGCCACCCTGACCCGCAACGGCTGGACCCGGGCGCTCGCCGCCCAGACTGCGACGCAGGCAGAACGCGCAGCGGCCTCGGCGGACGTCATCCGCCGCGCCTTGACGTCGGACCCCAACGACCCCGCCGCGCTGAGCGCGCTCGGCGACTACTATCGCCGCTTCGAGTGGCGCTGGAAGGAGGCCGAGACCCTGTTCCGGCGCGCGATCGCCGGCAACCCCAGCCTGATCGGGGCCCATTGGGCCCTGGGCTACGAACTGGGCGAACTCGGACGTTCGAAAGAAGGCCTGGTCCACGCCCGGGAAGTGTTTCGCCTCGACCCCGAAGACCCCTACCGGCGCGCGGCCCTGCCCCGGCTCCTCTACCTGTCGGGCGGACGGGGCGCGGCGCTCAAGCGTTATGACATCGAGCTCGGGGCGACCCCGGCCAACGTCTTCCTGGTCCGCGAAATTTATCTCATGCACCTCGCGGAGGCGAACGTCGGGGCGCTCCTGCGGCTCAAAGCCAGGCTCACCGGCGAACTGTGGAAGGGCCGCCAGATGCCGTCGGGGCTCTCGGCGCTGATGGCGCGAACCGACGCGGCGGTCGCCGCCCTGCGCGGCGCGCCGGACCGCCTGGTGGCGATGGTGGACGCGGACGTGGCGGCCTATGACGGCGCGGGGCGCAAGGTGGCCGCGACCCAACAGGGGCGCGCCAGCATCGACCTGCTGTTCATCTACGCCATGGAGTACGCCTGGGCTGGCGCGACGGGCCGGGCGCTGGATGTCCTGGCGCGCGCCCTGGCCGGCCGCTCGCTCTACTGGGTGGCGACGCTGCCCTACGGCCCCACCGAGTTCCCCGAACCGATGCGCAGCGACCCGCGCTATGCCGCCCTCTGGCGCAGCGACCCGCGTCTGGCCGAGTTGATCGAGTCGCGCCGCGTGGCTCGCGCCGCCGGACAGACCACCGCCCCCTTCAGGCGCGGTCCTGATTGGTCGTAGCGCTAGAGCCCTTCCCACTCACGATGGATCATCGTGAGTGGACGAGAAGGGCCCTCAACATAGGGCGACGACCCTATTCATCCCGCTTGGCTTGACTCAAGCCAAGCAGGACAGGGTCCAGCGCCGAAAAGCCTGGACCGGCAAAAAAGAAGGGCGCGTTTGGGGACGCGCCCTTTGAGGGACCGTGGCCGAACGGCTGGGGGCCATCCGGGGCCGCGGGGAACGTGTCAGCGACGCGCCAGGCGCAGGTTGTCCTCCGCCTCGATCACGGCGAATCGCCGCCTCACGACGGGCGAGTGGACGTAGGTCATCGCCGCTTGCAAGGCCTGGCGCCGGCACGCCTGGAACCCGGTGGAGCGCGCCAGGGCGAGCCACGGCCCGTCGTTCGGGCGATCGTCGCAGGCCCGGTTCACGGCGGCGGTGAGCCGGCCGAGGAATCGGTCGGCGCCCGCATCGCTGGTGAGGTCGAGGCCGTGGGACGTGATGGTCACCAACGCCTTCGCGGGTCCGTGACCGCCCGGCGCGCCGGGGCGCGCGTCCAGCGATCCGGCGGCGGCTGCGCCGGCCAGTCCGGCCGCGGCGATAAGGGCGGCGGCAAACCGTTGGGTCTTCATGAAAATCCCCCTCCTGAGGTCGTTCGTCTTCGGCGCCCGCCGTGTGGTGGGCGATGACCCAAGGTCACCATGGGGCGCTCTGCGCCGCCCGGAGCAGAACCGAAGCGGTCCCTGAGGAATGGCCGAGCCAGCGCCGAGAATCCGCAGGCTCCCGGCGATCGGCGAACGCTGGCCAGACCGTGGGCGTGTGCTAGCCTGCGACCGCGGCGTGGCCTGGGGGAATCGCCGCGCCCTGGTGTTTCGGGGCTCTGGGGGTTGCTCGATGCAATTGGCGCACGAGCCTGCGTTGGTCGTGGGTTGGCTTCAGGTGCGCCCCGCCACCCGCGAGGTCGAATGGCCCGGCGGGCGCGAGGTGCTCCAGCCGCGGGTGATGCAGGTGCTGGTCGTCCTGGCGCGCGCGCAGGACGCGGTGGTCAGCCGCGACGACCTGATCGCGACCTGCTGGGAGGGCCGCATCGTCAGCGAGGACGCCATCAACTTCGTGGTGGCCCAGGTGCGCAAGCTCGCCCAGCGGACGGGCGCGTTCAGCCTGGAGACCATACCCCGGGTGGGCTACCGCCTCACGCCGGCGCCGGCCACCGACGTCCGGTCCCCACCAGGCTTGCGCCTCGGCCGCCGGGCTCTGCTGGCCGGCGGCGGGACGGCGGCGGCCCTGGTCGCCGGCGGCGGCGCCTTCCTGCTGCGCGACCGCTGGCTGGGATCGACCGGCGAGCCCCTGACGCTCGCGGTCATGCCGTTCACCAACTTGAGCCGCGATCCGGGCTCGGCCTATCTGTCCGCAGGCCTGACCCGCGCCGTGCGCGATGTCCTGAGCCAGGTCGGGGGCCTAAGGGTCATCGCCGACGCCTCGTCCTCCCTGCTGTCCGAGAAGATGCTGAGCCAGGCCGAGGTCGCACGCCGCCTTGGCGCCGACCTGCTGCTCACCGGCGCGGTGACCGAAAGCGCCGGCGCCGTGCGGATCAGCCTCGAACTGGTCGACCCCAAGAGCGGCGTCGTGGTCTGGAGCCGGACCACCAACGGCCGGGTCGACGACCTCTTCCGCCTGCTGGACGCGGCCTCGGCGGAGGCGCTGGCGGCGCTCACCGGCCGCATCGCCCCGGACCGCCTGCGCGCGCGCCCGGCCCTGCGTCCCCGCAACCCCGTGGTCTTCCGCAACGTCCTGGAGGCCGACGACCTGCTGGAGCGCAGCCGCACCCTGCGCATGCTCGGCGGTGAGGCCGAAGGCCTCGACGCCGCGGATCGCGCCTGGGACCTGGCCCAGGCGTCGCTGCGGATCGACCCGAACGACGTCGGCGCGCTGCTGGTGATCGCCACCCTGACCCGCAACGGCTGGACCCGCGCGCTCGCCGCCCAGCCTGCGACCCAGGCCGAGCGCGCGGCGGCCTCGGCGGACGCCATCCGACGCGCGCTCACCTCCGACCCGAACGAGCCCGCGGCGCTGAGCGCGCTGGCCGACTATTACCGCCGCTTCGAATGGCGCTGGAAGGAGGCCGAGACCCTGTTCCGGCGGGCGATCGCGGGCAACCCCAGCCTGATCGAGGCCCACTGGGCCTTCGGCTATGAGCTGAACGAGCTGGGGCGCGCCAAGGAAGGCCTGGTCCACGCCCGCGAGGTCTTCCGCCTGGATCCCGAAGACCCCTACCGCCGCGTGGCCCTGCCCCGGCTGCTGTACACGGCCGGCGAACGGGACGCGGCGCTCAAGCGCTACGACATCGAGCTCGCCGCGGCCCCGGCCAACGTCTTCCTGATCCAGGAGATCTACCAGACCCACCTGGCGGAGGCGAACGTCGGGGCGCTCCTGCGGCTGAAGGCCAAGGTCACGGGCGAGTTGTGGAAGGGCCGCCAGACGCCGCCGGGGATATCGGCCGTGATGGCGCGGGTCGATGCGGCCGTGGCCGCCCTGCGCGGCGCGCCGGACCGTCTGGTGGCGCTGGTCGACGCCGATGTGGCGGCCTACGATCTGGCCGGGCGAGGCGTGGCGGCGACCCAGAAGGGGCGGGCGAGTATCGACCTGCTGTTCATCTACGCGATGGAGTACGCCTGGGCCGGCGCCACAGGCCGGGGCCTCGACGTCCTGGCGCGCGCGCTCGCCGGCCGGTCGCTGTATTACGTCGCCGCCCTGCCCTACGGCCCTACCGAGTTCCCCGAACCGATGCGCAGCGACCCGCGCTACGCGGCGCTCTGGCGCAGCGACCCGCGGCTGGCCGAACTGATCGAACAGCGCCGCCTGGCCCGCGCGGCCGGCCAATGCGCAGGGCCGTTCAAGCGCGGTCCGGACTGGTCGTAGATCTCAGCTTTTCTCGGCCAACAGGCCTTCGATCTCGCGGCTGATCGCGGCGCGCGCCTGTAGGTCGTAGGGCCCGCTGCCCTGGCTGGGGAACCCCGCCCGGATGCTGTGCACCCGCCCGCGGCGGTCGAGGAAGAAGGTGGTCGGCCAGGCGTTCAGGTTGACCGCCTGCGGCAGGCGCTGGTTCACCTGGTCGCGGTTCCCGCCCACCAGGACGGTGTAGCGCAGATGATATCGGCTCACGAAGGCCTTCAGCCGCGTCAGCGACGTCAACTCCTCCGGAGTCTCGAAGGCGAGGCCCACCACCCGGAGGCCGCGGGCGCGGTACCTGGCGTCCAGCTCGGCCAGGAAGGGCGCCTCGTCGTGGCAGTTGGGGCACCAGCTGCCCATCACGTTGACCAGCACCACCTTGTCCTTGAACCGTGGGTCCGCGTTGGTGACGGTCTTGCCGCCGAGCTCGACGCCCGAGAAGCGGAAGGCCTCGGCCGGGTTCCGCACGCTGGTGTGACGGATCGGGTCGTTGGGCGCGGCGAGGCCGGCGGTGCGCGCCGCCGCGGGCCGGAGCGCCGTCAGCTCGTGCCGACCGGAGCTGGCATGGACGACGAGGCTGAGCGTTCCGTCGGCCTGCGGGTTGATGGTCAGCAGCATGGGCCGCGTGCCGGCGAAACGCGACAGGTGGAAGGCCCCGTTTGCATAGCCGCCGCTGACCGTGCCGGTGTCCCCGTCGATGCGCAGGATGGTCGCGTAGGTGGCCGTCCGCGTCTGGCGCACGATCAACCGCCAGGCCTTCTCGCCCTTTTCCGTCTCGACGGGGATCTCCCAGACCCCGGCGATGGACGGAGCCTTGCCTGTGGTGACCTGGGCCGCGCCGGCCTTGGTCGGGATGTGACGGTGGGCCTCGAACGGCCAGGCGCCGAGGGTCCCACGCAGCACGCCGCCCTCCAGCCGCGCATCGAGCGCCTTGGCGTCGCTGGCGAACTCGACATGCAGTCGGCGGCCCGACAAGGCGCCGCCGGTCGATGCGTTCACCGGCTGCTCACCGTCGAAGAAGGTCGCCCGGACCGCACGGTCAGGGCCGGAGAACCGCAGCCTGAAGGGGATGTCCGCGCCCTTGACCGTCACGGTGGCGTCCCAGGTCCCGTCGATCGCCGCCGGAGCCCGCGCCGCACGGGCCGGGAGCGGAATGGCGCCGCCCGCCCCGATGACGATCATCGCGAGCAGGACGGTCGCCGCCCTGAAGATCGCGGACCTGAAGATCGCGGACCTGGAGATCGCGGACCTGAGCGCCGAGGCCTGGCTTCGCATCGAGCTGACGTTCCGATGTGGAAAGATCGTCCCGGTTGGGGGCGAATCCTGTCCAATGATTAGTGGATTGGCCTCGACGCACAATCCGGCCGGCGCGTGCAGCGCCCTGCAAAATGGAGCGGCCGGGGGGAATCGAACCCCCGACATTCAGCTTGGGAAGCTGACGTTCTACCTCTGAACTACGGCCGCACCTTGAGGAGGCCGGTCTCCTTAGCCGGTCTGCAGTCGGCCCTCAAGCGCGCGACGGTGCGTCAGAGGGCGTGGGGGCGCTGTCAGGGACGCTGGATTGCCGGGGCGCCCGCGGGTCCGCTATCAAGGCTTCGAACAGCTGTTTGAAGGACCCCGCCTTGCCCGACCTATTCGAGCCCCTGACCCTGGCCCACGGGCCGGCGCTGAAGAACCGCCTGGTGCTGGCGCCCTTGACCAACCTGCAGAGCCACCCCGACGGGACCCTCTCGGACGACGAGTTCAAGTGGCTGACGTACCGCGCCAGGGGCGGCTTTGCGCTCACCATGACCTGCGCGGCGCATGTGCAGCGCATCGGCCAGGGCTTTCCGGGGCAGCTCGGCGTGTTCGGCGACGAGCACCTGCCGGGGCTGACGCGGCTCGCGGCGAAGATCCGCGAGTACGGCAGCGTGGCGGTGGCGCAGCTGCACCACGCCGGCATGCGCTCGCCCAAGGAGCTGATCGGCGAGGCGCCGGTCTGCCCGTCCGACAACGACGAGACCGGCGCGCGGGCGCTGACGCTCACCGAGGTGGAGCAGCTGCGCGACGACTTCATCGCCGCGGCCGTGCGGTGCGAGCGCGCGGGCTTCCAGGGCGTGGAGCTGCACGGCGCCCACGGCTATGTGCTGGCGCAGTTCCTCAGCCCGGAGGTGAACCGGCGGACCGACCGCTACGGCGGCTCCATCGAGAACCGCGCCCGCATCGTCCACGAGATCATCGACGGCGTGCGCGAGCGCACCGGCGCCGACTTCAGCCTGGGCCTGCGGATCTCGCCGGAGCGGTTCGGCCTGCAGCTGGCCGAGATCGTCGAGGTGGCGCGCCGGATCCTGGCCGAGGGCAAGATCGACTACCTGGACCTGTCGCTCTGGGACTACGCCAAGGAGCCCAACGAGGACGCGTTCAAGGGCCGCACCCTGATGAGCTATTTCGCCGAGCTGCCCCGCGGCCAGGTGCGCGTGGGCTGCGCGGGCAAGGTGATGACGCCCAACGACGCGCGCGCCTGCCTGGAACGCGGCATGGACTATGTGCTCTTGGGCCGCGCGGCGATCCTGCACCACGACTGGCCCCTGAGGCTCGCCGCCGACCCCGCCTTCACCCCGGTGAAGACCCCGGTGAGCGCCGAGCACCTGCGCGCCGAGGGCCTGGGCCCGAGCTTCGTGAAGTACATGGGCACCTGGAAGGGCTTCGTCGCGGAGCCGGAGACCGAGGCGGCCTGACGCCTTCCGCTCGAACGGTCTCGGATCCTCCCCCGTAGCGGCAGCGTGCGGGGGAGGTGTCGCCGAAGGTGACGGAGGGGGCGTTGGGGCCGTGCGCCGAGCCTGGACCAGCGCCCCCTCCACCGCTTCGCGGTCCCCCTCCCCCGAAGGCCTTTCGGGGGAGGTATTTGACGCCGGCGTTGACCCGAAGCCGCGACCGCCGCACCCTGGACGCGACGACATCAACGGGAGGCCGCCATGGCCGACGGTGAGGCGGTCCTGGACCGCGCCAAGTTCCACGCCATGACCGAGGGCACGGCCGAGGACTGGGCCGCCATCGGGCGGGCCGCGGCGCCGCACCGGGGCGAGCTCGCCGACCGGCTGCTGGCGCACCTGAAGCTGCTCGACAACGACCACGGCGGCTTCGCGGTGGACCGGCTGGAGCACTCGCTGCAGACCGCCACCCGGGCGCACCGCGACGGGCGCGACGAGGAATACGTCGTCTGCGCCCTGATGCACGACATCGGCGACATCCTGATGCCGGCGAACCACGCCGAGCTGGGGGCCACGATCCTGAAGCCCTACGTCTGCGAGGCCAACCACTGGATGATGGACAAGCACGGGGTCTTCCAGGGCTACTACTTCTTCCACCACATCGGCCTGGACCGCGACATGCGCGAGCAGTTCCGCGGCCACCCGCACTTCGAATACTGCGCCCAGTTCTGCCACCTCTACGACCAGTCGAGCTTCGATCCCGGCTACGACTCCATGCCGCTCTCGGCCTTTGAGCCCATGCTGCGGCGGGTGGTGGAGACGCCGAAGCGGTCGATCTACAGGCGGGATTAGTCTTCGAAGATCGCCTCGATCGGCATGTCGAACAGGCGCGCGATGCGGAACGCGAGCGGCAGGCTGGGGTCATACTTGCCGGTCTCGATGGCGTTGACGCTCTGACGCGAGACGTCGAGGCGCGCGGCGAGGTCGGCCTGGCTCCAGTCGCGCTCGGCGCGCAGCACCTTCAGCCGGTTCTTCACAGGAAGACCCATGGGCTGACGGCGATGGCGAGCGCGCGGACCCCCGACCACAGGACGCCGGCGCCGGAGAGCGCGGGAGCGCTCAGCAGCCGGGGCTCGAGGGCCGCCAGGGCGACGAGCGCCACCACCGCCAGGATGATGCGGCCCGCGAGGGAGGGCGCCGCCTCGCCGTCGTCCGGCGTGCGGGGATCTCTGTCCCGGCGGGCCGGCAGGGTGCTCACGCTCATCGCCGGGTCGCCCGCCACCAGAGGGACACGGCCGCGAAGCCGACCACCTGCGCCGCCAGCGGCAGGAGGACGCCAAGCGCGAAGGCGTGGGCGAACTGCGGGTCGGCGGCCGCCGCCGGGTTCAGCCAGCGGGTCCCCCCAGCGCCGATGAAGGCGGCCAGCGGCGTCGCCGCGGCCAGGCCGAAGAGGCTTCCCCAGTACCAGGCGAACTTCGAGCGCTCCTGGTTGAACTCGTCGGCCCGGCGGAAGGCGGCGAGGGCGAACACCGCGGCCCACGCGACGGCCGCCAGCGCCGAGACGGACTTGGCCAGCACCACGGCGCTGTCGCGGCCCGGATGCGCGCCGCCGAACAGCAGGTCCGGCAGGAACAGGATGCCCACGCCGCCCGCCACCGCCACGAGCGCCAGGATCCAGCGTTGCAGGCTTCGGGATTCAACCATCGGTCACTCTCTCCAGGGGTGTCAGTGGAGGCGTTCGACGCGGACGCCGTCGGCCTTCAGCAAGGCCGGCACGCCGTCCGGGCCCAGGAGGTGCCCGTCGCCCACCGCCATCATCCGCACGCCGGGCGTCTTCAGCATCGCCTCGATCTCAGGGACCCAGGCGCGGTTCCGCGCCACCACCATGCGCGCGTAGAGGTCCGGCGACTTGTCCTTGATGCCGGTGACGAGGTGGACCGCCGCCGCGGCGTCGTCTCCCGCCGCCCAGGCCCGCGCGATCGCCTCGAGCTTGGCCTTGCCGGTTTCGCCGGCGTCGTCGAGGCTGGAGCGCAGCAGGGCGAGCTGGGCGTCGGCCGGCATGGCGGCGAACATCTGCATCTGCCGCTCCGCCGTCTCGAACCCCTTGACCGTCTTGCCCTGGGCCACGGCCTCGCGGTCGATCACCACGTCGGCGCCGCGATCGGCGGACCAGCCGACCCCCAGCGCCACGCCCTGGGCGGCCACCACGGATGCGAACCAGGGCTGCATGCGGTCGAGCACCGCGGGGGGCACGTGGGTCGGGGCGACGATGGCCTGCAGCTTCGCCCATTCCTCAGGCGTGAGTTTCGCCGAAAGCCGCTCGCCTTCCGACGCCATGCTCAGGCGGGCGATCAGCTGCTGGGTGCGCTTCATCGCCTCGGCGTCGCCTGGCCCCACCGGCAGGACGATCTCCAGCCAGAGCTCGCTGGAATCCTTCACCGCCTTCTCGACGGCCGGCGTCTGCCAGGCCACGTCCGGCGGCAGCAGGTGGACCGTCCCCATCATATAGACCGTCGAGCCCTTGGCCTTGGCCACCCAAAGGGTGGGCCCGGCCATGGCCGGCGCGGCGGCCGTCAGCACCATGGCCGAGGCGCCGGCGCCGAGCGCTTGCAGGATAGGTCTGATCATGTTGTCTTTCCTTGTCTGAATGACAAGGAACCATGACACATAGCCTGTGTCAAGCACACCTGACAAAAAGTCGACTTTCCTTCCCCGCGGAACGCGGGAGAGGGGGAGAGGGGGACCGCTCGCCGGAGAGCGAGTGGTGGAGAGGGAAGGCCCCACGCGCCGCGTTTGCGGCTTTCCCTTTCCACCCTCGGCTCTTCGCCCGCTTCGCGGCCTCGGCCGACGGTCCCCCTTTCCCACGAGTGGGAAAGGAAGGCCGCTACTGGACCCGCTCGACCTTGAAGCCGCGGGCGGCGAGCAGGGCCGGCAGGCCGTCGGGGCCGACCATGTGCAGGGCGCCGACGTTGACCAGCTCCGTCCCCGACGCCTGGCGCATCTCCGCGGTCAGCTTGTCGGCCCAGGCGAGGTTGCGGCGCTTCAGGAGCACCTCGTAGAGGGTCGGGTTGTCGTGGGCGAGCTCGCCCACCAGGCCGGGGCCCAGGCGGGCCAGGTCGCCGTCCAGCCACTCGTGTTCCAGCGACTGGGCGCCGGGGTTCAGGCTGACCCGCTGGGCCGGGGCGCGGCGCTCGTGGATCACGTCGGCCAAGTACTGCACCTCGGCGGGTTCCGGCAGGCTCGCGAACATGCGCGCCTGGTCCTCCAGGGTCTCGAAGGTGCGGATGGTCTTGCCGCCGGCCCGCGCCTGGCGGGTCACGGAGAGGTCGGCGCCCTCGTCCACCCGCGCGCCCTTGGCCAGCACCGGCTGCATGGAGAGCATCAGGGCCGCGGCCCACGGGCGCAGGTGCTCGATGCGGTCCATGTCCACCCGCTCGCCCTGCAGGGCGCTCAAGTCCGCGGCCGCCAGCTTTTCGCTCAGCCCCCGCTCCGGATCGACGCCGTAGCGGCTGACGATGAGGCCCACGGTCGCCGGGTCGGCGCGGCCCAGGTCGGCCTCGAACCAGACCGTGCCGGCCTTCTGGTAGGCGGCGTCATAGGCGGGCGTGCGCCATTGCACGCCGGGCTCCAGGGCGTGCAGCGTGCCGAACAGATAGACTTCCGATGCGCCGCCGGTGACCCGCCACAGGGCCGGCGCGGCCTGGGCGTTGACGGCGAACAGCCCGACGATGAAGCCCGCCAGCAGGGCGGCCACGCGCAGCAGGGACATGGAAACGGACCCTCTGACGGGCCTTCAAGGGGGCGCTATTCGCCCCAGACCCGGAAGTGCTTAGATAGCTTGAGGCCCTGGCGCTGGTAATGCGACCCGAGGTCGCCGTAGAGCCGGGCGGGCTTTTCGGTGAGCGGCTCATAGACCAGGCGCGCCACCGTCTGGCCGTCCTCCAGGATGAAGGGCGTCTCGTGGCTGCGCACCTCCAGCACGCCGCGCGACCCCTTGCCGTGCGCCTCGTCGGTGCCGAAGCCCGGGTCGAAGAAGCCGGCGTAGTGCACGCGGAACTCGCCCACCGACGGGTCGATCGGCGTCATCTCGGCGGCTTCCAGCACCGGGATCTCCACGGCCTGTTTCGAGGCCAGGATGTAGAACTCCCCGGGGTCCAGCAGCAGCTGGCCGTCCTTGGGCCGTAAGGGCTCCCAGAAGTCGCGCGGATCGTGGCCGTCCTCGTGGTCCAGGTCGACGACGCCGGCGTGGCGGCGGCCGCGGAAGCCCGCGATCTCGCCGGTCAGGTCGACGCCGACGCTCTCGACGCGCAGCCGCTCCGGCCGGCCCGCCTTCAGGCGCAGCTGGTTCAGCCGCGTGCCGGTGCGCACCAGGACCGAGAAGGTCTGCGGCGCGATCTCCATATAGAGCGGCCCGTCGTAGCCCTCGTCCACGTCGTCGAAGGCGTTGCCGCGGTCGGTGAGCAGGCGGACGAAGACGTCCACCCGGCCGGTGGAGCTCTTCGGATTGGCCCGCGCCGAGACGCCGGGCGGCAGCGTCAGCCGCTCCTGCAGCTCGGCGATGTAGACGCAGCCCCGCTCCAGCACCGCGCCGCGGGTCAGGTCGACCTCGTGCATGGCCACCTCGGCGATCCGCTGGCGCACCGTGTGCCGCCCCGGCAGGAACGACGCCCGCACCCGCCAGGCCCGCGCGCCCAGCCGCAGGTCCAGGCTGGCCGGCTGCACCTGGTCGTCCTCGAAAGGCGTGGCGGCCGTGATCGCGCCCTCGGCGATCAGGGCCTCGATGGCTTGGCAGGGCAGGATGCCCGGGCGTGAAAACTCGCTCATGGGCGGCGAAGCGTTAGCGCAGACGGCGCAGGTTGCAAGGGGCGGCGGTGGGGAGGGTCGGTTTGTGGCTGATCAGGGAACTTCGTCAGGTCCGATTTGAGATCGGCCCGATTGTGGGTCGAGCCGAGACTGATAGGGAAAGACCATCGAACCGCGCGAACAGCAAGGCCTGGGCTAGAAGTCCTGCATCTGCAAATTGTGGCGGGAAGCTTTTCGCTTCGCTATGCATGGTTGCATGTAACAAAATGCAGGGCTTTGAATGGCGCGAATTCGGCAGATTGAGATCAAGAACTTCCGCGGCGTGTCCTCACTAGCCTGGCACCCGAGACAGGGCATTAACTGCCTCGTCGGCCCGGGTGACAGCGGCAAGTCTACAATCCTCGATGCCATTGACCTGTGCTTGGGCGCACGACGCGCCGCCCAGTTCTCGGACTCGGATTTCTACAAACTCAATGTCGAAGAGCCGATTTCGATTTCTGTGACTGTTGGGGAGTTGACCGACGCGCTCAAGTCTATGGACGCCTACGGCCTCTATCTGCGCGGCTACGACGCAACACTGGGGGTTGTAGAGGATGAGCCGAGCGCAACCACCGAAACAGTCCTGACCATCAACCTCGCCGTCGGCGGCGACTTGGAACCTGTCTGGACCTTGGTTTCCGCACGTGCCGCAGCGCAGGGCCAATCACGGAATCTCAGTTGGGCTGACAGGGTTCGGATCGCCCCTACGCGTCTCGGAGCTTACGCAGACGGCAATCTGAGCTGGCGGCGAGGATCGGTTCTCAACCTGCTGAGCGATGAAAAGCCAGACGCTTCCGCGGCCCTTGTCAAAGCAGCTCGCGATGCTCGCGGGGCATTCGGCGAACAAGCCGGCGAACAATTGGACGCGGCACTGAATATCGTGGAGGAAGCAGCGACGGAACTCGGCATTCCCTATGGGACCGAGTTGAAGGCGCTGCTGGATGCGCATTCGATCTCCTTCAGCGGCGGCACGATTTCCCTCCATGACGACGCCGGCGTTCCGTTGCGGGGATTGGGAGTGGGTTCATCCCGCCTCCTAATTGCGGGCCTTCAGCGTCGTGCTGCGGCGAACTCCACAATCGTGCTTGTGGACGAATTGGAGCATGGGCTCGAACCCCACCGGATCATCCGCCTCCTTGGCTCAATCGGTGCGAAGGAGGAAGTTCCGCCGTTACAAGCGTTCGTCACGACGCACAGTCCGGCAGCGATCCGCGAGCTCAAGGTCCGGCAGCTCCATGTCGTCAGAAAGGACGGAGCGAACCATCGCGTTGACGCGATCCTCGATCAGGATGACATCCAGGGAACGATCCGCCTTTATCCTGACGCGTTGCTCGCTCCAAAAATTGTGGTGTGCGAAGGCGCGAGCGAGGTGGGACTAATACGCGGCCTCGACCAGCATCGCTGGTCCAATGGTCGGGCCTCTCTTTCGGCGCTGGGCGTAGCGCTTATCGATGGCAACGGCACAGATCAGGTCTTCAAGCGCGGTCAAGTGTTTCGAGGCCTCGGATACCGGACCGCCGTGCTGCGCGACGACGACATCAAGCCGACGCCGGAGCTGGAGGCGGCATTTAAGGCCAACGATGGGAAGGTTGTGTGCTGGCGCGACGGCAGGACCCTGGAGGACGAGCTTTTTCTGAGCCTTTCTGACGACGCCGTTCTGAAGATGCTTGCGATGGCGACCGACTTGCACGGCGAGGAATTAGTCGACGCTCACATCCGAACGGCCTCGAACGGGGGCCATACGCTCGCGAAATGCCAAGCTGAGGTCTCCGACGAGAGCTGCGAAATCCTCGGAAAGGCATCGAGGACGAAGAAGGCGGGTTGGTTCAAGTCTGTAACATGGATGGAAGCGGTCGCGCGCGACATCGTTGGCCCCGATCTTGACGACTGCGATCCCGACTTCGCCGCGAGCGTAAGCGACCTGTTCGGATGGCTTGAAGATGGCGGAGTTTGAGGTCGACCTGCTCGCCATCGGGCGGGGCTCTGTCACTGCACCGGCCGGATGCGGAAAGACCTATCACATCGCCGAGGCGCTAAAGCGGCACGGCGAAGACAAACCTATTCTGATCCTGACGCACACGAACGCAGGTGTCGTTGCGCTGCGCCAGCGCTTGGATAAAGCGGGCGTAGCCTCCCGTCGCTACCGGCTGTCCACGATAGACGGTTGGGCGATCCGTCTGATCTCGATGTTCCCTCTGCGGAGCGCACACCAACCAGACATTCTCAAGCTCGAGACCCCTCGGACAGACTACCCAGCGATCCGGCGCGCTGCGGCTGTGCTGCTCAAGGAAAGGCACATCAACGACGCGCTGGCCGCGAGTTATTCCCGGCTCATCGTCGACGAGTACCAGGACTGCAACATGTTGCAGCACGCCATGGTTTGGTTTGCTGCCCAGGCTCTGCCAACTGTCGTGCTCGGCGATCACATGCAGGCGATTTTCACCTTCGGCGGAGAGATGCCGCAGTGGGAGAAAGAGGTCCTAGTTCACTTTCCCGTTGCCGGTGAATTGGCGACGCCTTGGCGCTGGCGCAATGCGGGAACCGAGGTGTTCGGCCATTGGCTCCTAGACGCCCGAAAGCGGTTGATCGCGGGAGAACCCATCGACCTTTCGAAAGCGCCGCATCACGTGAAGTGGGTTCATCTGGACGGCACCGATGACCACCAACGCCGACTGTCGGCCGGTCGGACAAAGGCGGTCAACGACGGCGGCGGAGTACTGATTATCGGTGACAGCACGAACCCGCGTGGACAGCGCGAATTTGCCGGCCAAACGCCTGGCGCCATCACCGTCGAGAGTGTGGACCTTCGGGATCTCGTCGATTTCGCACGCGGGCTAGATTTGCGAGCCGCTGGCGCTTTGAAGCATGTGGTCAGCTTCGCCAGCGATGTCATGACCAATGTCGGCGGGAGCGACTTGTTGGATCGCGTCTCTTCTCTGCAGCGTGGCACCGCGCGGAATCCGGCGAACGAAGCCGAGCAGGCGGCATTAGACTTTGCTGCCGCACCATCGCTAAGTGGTGCTGTCAACTTGCTCGTCGAGATCGGCAAGCAAGGTGGCGTAAGAGCTCACCGTCCTCACGTGCTACAGGCCTGCATCAGGACGCTGAATTCCTGTGCGGGAGATGAGGGCCGCCTCTATGAGGCCGCGGTGAAGGTACGCGAGGAGAATCGACTGCTTGGGCGCCCCCTACCTAAGCGAGCGGTGGGAAGTACCCTCTTGCTCAAGGGGCTTGAGGCGGAGGTCGCCGTGATCTTGAACCCGCGCAATATGGATGCGAAACACCTCTACGTCGCGATGACGCGGGGTTCCCGCCAGTTGGTCATCTGCTCCGAAAGTCCAGTGCTCAAACCTTAGTTGCACGGCCGAATTGCAGGTGCGCCCAGCGGGTAGTTGCGAGCCCTAGGACGTGCAATTGTGTGCGTTGCGGCCATAGCCATGTCCCCAACAGAGCGTGAAGCCAACGTCCGCAGTTGGCGCTGAGCTGAACCGATTGTCTCAAAGCTTCCGGCGTCGTGTTGGACGTCCATCAGCCGTGTTGACCTGCGCCGGCGCTCGATTGCGTGTGACAACTTCACAGCGGAGCGGCGCGATGTCTACGAAATTGGCCGTGGTGCTTGCGGTCACCTTGACTTCAGCGAGTGCAGCGAAAGCTGAGCCCGCGCCCGACGTGATCATCGTGAAAGACGAGGCGTCCGTCACGACCTGCAAGTTCTTGGGCGAGGTCAAGGGCTCCTCGGCGTGGGGGGGCTTAGTGACGAACATGGCTTACAATCGAGCACGCGATACGCTGAAGAAGCGAGCCCGCTCGCTCGGAGGGACGCACGTTGTGCTCCTGGATAGTTCCTCGGGACCAATGGGCAGCAACATGCTGGGCAATGCGTACAAGTGCCCCAACAAGCCCGAGGGCTGATCGAACGGTGCCGACCCCCTGAGGACGGCCAACGTGCCTCAGTGAACGTCCGTTTCCGGGCTGTATCCTAACGACGTCTCTTGGCGCATCGGCGGCGCTGGCTGTGCCGCGTGACGCGAGCCCTGCAAAGCGCGCGTCTAAACCCCCCACGCGCTCAAAACTTGACAACGGCCTTGACCTGTGTTCTTGTTTTGTTCATGTCGGACGCCGCCGCCACTGCTGAACGCCGGGAGGAGATCCTGGGGGAGTTGGGGGAGTGGATGCATGCGGCCGCGCGGGAGGCGCAGCGGCGGTTGCTGGAGGCCGAGACGACGGAGGATTTCGCCAAGCTGACCGGGTCGCTGGCCAAGCTGGCCCGGGGCGTGCGCCAGTCGATCCTGCTGCACCGCAAGCTGGAGGCCGAGCGCCTGGAGGCGGCCCAGCGGGCGGAGGACGGCGCGGCGCGGGCCGAGGCCGGCCCGGAAATGGTCGCGCGGCATTTCAAGCGGGTGCGCGTGCGCACGGCGGTCACCCGCCATGTCTGGAACGAGCTGGAGGACGACGAGGCGGCGGAGCTGATGCGCGACGACCTCAACGCCCGGCTCGACGAGATCGAGGGCGAGGAGGACTTCCTCGACGTTCCCATAGACGACCTGATCGCGCGGCTCTGCCGCGACCTCGGGTTCGATCCGCCGGCCGCGCCGGCGACGGGCTCTCCGCAAGCGGACCCGCAGACCAGTTCCCAGGCCTCCACCGGGGCCGCACCTGCGCATCGCGTGGGCGAGGCCGTCCTCGCGCCCAACACCTCCTAGACTCCCGCTCGCCCCCCGCGAAGGCGGGGACGTAAGGACCGGTCCACGAACCACACCTACGGTTCGACGTCGGGCAGGCCCGCGCAGCGGCCGGCTCAGTGAAGCAACGACCACGGAAAACACGGACAGATCACGGAAATGGCGGCGTGCGATTCCGTGCGCTTTCCGTGTTTTCCGTGGTTTCAATAGGCTGAGCCTCCGCTCCGCGGAGCCTCCAGGACACGCCCCGTTTGTGTGGTTTGTGGACAAGAATGCCGAATCCCCGCGCCCGCGGGGATCAGCACAGTTGCGCCCGCTTGCAGGAAACCGCGCCTTGACGGCTTAGCGCGCCTGCCGTTCAAGCGGCGCTCTGCCTGCAAGGAGCCTAGCCATGGCCGAAGATCCGCGCGCCGAAGACCCCAGGGATTGGGAACCGGAGACCCGGCTGGTGCGCGGCGGCCTGGCGCGCAGCGGGCACGGCGAGATTTCCGAGGCGCTCTATCTGACCCAGAGCTTCGCCTACGACAGCGCCGAGGCGGCGGACGCCCGGTTCGGCGGCGGGCCGGGCTTCATCTACCAGCGCTTCGGCAACCCCACGACGCAGATGTTCGAGGAGCGGCTGGCGCTCCTGGAAGGCGCCGAGGTCTGCCGGGCGACGGCCTCGGGCATGGCCGCGGTGCACGTGGCGCTCACTGGCCTGCTGCGGGCCGGCGACCACCTGGTGGCCGGCCGCGCCCTCTTCGGCTCCTGCCGCTGGATCGTCTCCAACTGGCTGCCGCGGTTCGGGGTGGAGACCACCTATGTCGACGCCACCGACATCGACGCCTGGAAGGCCGCGGTGCGGCCGAACACCCGCGCCTTCCTGGTGGAGAGCCCGGCCAATCCGCTGCTGGAGGTGACCGCCATCGGCGCGGTGGCGCAGGTCGCGCATGCGGCCGGCGCCAAGCTGGTGGTGGACAACGTCTTCGCCACGCCGATCTTCCAGAAGCCGCTGGCGCTGGGCGCCGACGTGGTCGTCTATTCGGCCACCAAGCACATCGACGGCCAGGGCCGGGTGCTGGGGGGCGCGATCCTGGGCGCCGAGGCCCTGATGACGGAGGCCTACAAGGACATCCTGCGCCACACCGGCCCGGCGCTCTCGCCGTTCAACAGCTGGGTGCTGCTGAAGGGCCTGGAGACCCTGGGCCTTCGGGTCCGCCGCCAGACCGAGACCGCGGGCCGGCTCGCCGACCTGATCGCCGACCACGGCAAGACGCGCCAGACGATCTATTGCGGGCGGCCCGACCATCCGCAGGCGGCGGTCATCGCCAACCAGATGACCGGCGGCGGCAACGTCATCGCCTTCGACCTAGGCAGCCGCGAGGCCGCCTTCCGCTTCCTGAACGCCCTGCAGATCTTCGACATCTCCAACAACCTGGGCGACGCCAAGTCGATGGCGACGCATCCGTGCACCACCACCCACCGCTCCATGCCCGAAGCCGAGCGGCTGGAGATCGGGCTCACCGAAGGCTGGGTGCGGATGAGCGTCGGGCTGGAGGGCGCCGGCGACCTCTCCCGCGACGTCGGCCGCGCCCTGGACGCGGCCTGAGGCCTTCGCGGCCGACGCGCGTTGTGAGATCATGGAGGCCATGATGCGGGTGCGGTCGGCGATGCTGGGTGTGGCGGCGGTCCTTGCGGCCGTCGTCCCGGCGGCGGCCGCGCCCGCGCCCCCGGCCCCTCCTCCGGCCGGCAAGCCCCCCGCCGACCCGCCGCCGCCGGCCAGCCTGGAAATCCGCGACGTGGAGGCCTGGGCCACCGCCTACCTCGACCGCGACATGTGGACCCTGATCACCCACGACATCGAAGGCGCGCACTTCACCCGCGACATGGGCCCTCGCGCGACGGCGCCGCACATGGTCGAGGCCGAGGTCCGCACGGAGCTGTTCCGGCCGGTGAAGATGGGCCCGGGCTGGGCGCGCTCCGGGCTCGCCCGCTGGTCCGTGGACTGCGCGGCGAAGCGCTACGCCGTGCTCAGCATGACCATCTTCAGCCACAACAATCTGAAGGGCGAACTGGCCCGCAAGGCGAACGCCGACAAGACCTGGATGACGCCGATCGACTCCCAGGTCGCGACGATCAGCGTGCTCTGCAAGGCCGCGCTGGCCGGCGCGCCACCGGAGCGGCCGCTGCCGGCGGCCCGGCCATCCTAGGAGGAGGCTTCCAGCGTCTCCAGCGCCTCGGGCGCCACGGCATAGGTCTTCGAGCAGTATTCGCAGGTGACGTGGATCTGGCCGTCGGCCTCCACCATGTCCGCGCGCTCGGCGGCGTCGAAGGACTTCAGCACGGTCTCGATCCGCGCCTGGCTGCAGCGGCAGAAGGCGCGCAGCGGCTGGGCGCCGAACACCCTTACGCCGTCCTCGTGGAAGAGCCGGAAGAGCAGGTGCTGCGACGAGAGCTCCGGGTCGGTGAGCTCGTCCTCGCCGACGGTCTCGAAGAAGGCCTGGGTCCGTTGCCAGGCCTCGGTGGTGGAGCCCCGCGCGTCGTCCTCGGCGACGCTCTGGATCAGCATGCCGCCGGCCCGCCAGCCTCCGCCGTCAGCGTCGCCGGCCTGGCTCACCGCCAGGCGCACCCGGGTCGGCGTCTGCTCGGACTGGGCGAAGTACTGCTCGGCGCAGAGCGCCAGGGTCTCGCCCTCGATGGCGGTGACGCCCTGGTAGCGGTCCATGTCCGCGCCCTGGTCCACGGTCATCATGAAGTGGCCCTCGCCCAGCAGGGACCTGGCGCCCGGGCGGATGAAGCCGGTGGCGGCGGCCGCCACCTGTTCGGCGTCGAAGCCGCAATAGCCGCGCAGGCCGCCAGACGTGTCGTAGTCGGCGACCACGAAGCGCACCGGCCCGGCGCCCCGGGCCTCGACGATCAGCCGGCCCTCGAACTTCAGGTTTGAGCCCACCAGGGCCGCCAGCGCGCAGGCCTCGCCCAGCAGGTTGGCCACCGGTTCGGGGTAGTCGTGGGCGCGCAGGATCTCGTCGATGGCGGGGCCCAGCCGCGCCAGGCGCCCGCGCACCGGCTCGCCCTCGATCTGGAAGGCGGTGACCGCGTCGTCGGGTACGGGAGGATTGGACATCGCGCCCATATAGGACTCCGCCATCGAAATGCGAACGCGGGCGGAGGGCGTCCTTTCGCCGCTAGATCGCCCCGAAGCACCAGGCGAGGATCGACTTCTGGGCGTGCAGGCGGTTCTCGGCCTCGTCCCAGATCAGGCTCTTCGGCCCGTCGATCACCTCGTCGGTGACCTCCTCGCCGCGGTGGGCGGGCAGGCAGTGCAGGAAGACCGCGTCGGGCTTGGCCTGGTCCATCAGGACCTCGTCCACCTGGAAAGGCTCCAGGGCGTCGAGCCGCTCGTCGTGGTCGGTGTCGCCCATGGAGACCCAGGTGTCGGTGATCACCACGTCGGCGTCCTTCACGGCCTCGCGCGGGTCGTCGCAGGCGTGGACCTGGCCCTGCTCCTGGGCGGCGCGGGCGAGGTCGTGCAGGTCGGGGTGGTAGACCGCCGGCGCGGCTATGTTCAGCCGGTAGCCCAGCTTCGGCGCGGCGTGGATGAAACTGGCGCAGACGTTATTGCCGTCGCCCACGTAGGCCAGGGTCTTGCCGGCCACCGGCCCGCGATGCTCCTCGATGGTGAGCAGGTCGGCCATGATCTGGCAGGGGTGGCTCCTGTCCGAGAGGCCGTTGATCACCGGAATGGTCGAGGAGAGCGCCAGGCGCTCCACGTCCTGGTGGTTGTTGGCGCGGATCATCACCGCGTCCACCATGCGGGAGAGCACGCGGGCGGTGTCCTCGATGGGCTCGCCGCGGCCGAGCTGCATGTCCACGGCGTTGGAGATGATCACGTCGCCGCCGAGCTGGCGCATGGCCGCGTCGAAGGAGAAGCGCGTCCGCGTGGAGTTCTTCTCGAAGATCATCGCCAGCACCCGGCCCTCGCCCGCGGCGTCGGCGTCGGGGCGGCCCTTGGGCCAGCCCAGGCGCGCGGCCTTGCGGCGCTTGGCGTCCTCCAGGATCGCCCGCAGGTCCGAGCCCTCGAGCTTCCAGAGGTCGAGGAAGTGGCGGACCGGCTGGGTCACGCGGGCGTCTTGGCTTGAGCGGGGGCCTTCGCCTTGGCGCGCGCCGCCTCGCAGGCCGCCTCCAGCTTGCCCACCGCCTCGCTCGCCTCTTCGAAGGTGAGGTTGAGCGGCGGCAGCAGGCGCACGCAGTTGTCGCCGCCGCCGGCGATCAGCAGGCGCTGGTCGCGGGCGTGCTGCATGAACTCGCGGTTTGGCGTCTTCAGCTTAAGCCCGATGAGCAGGCCCTTGCCGCGGATGTCCTCCACCACGTCGGGGAAGCGCTCCTTCAGGCCGGCGAACTGCTGGGTGAAGTAGCCGGAAAGCTCGCGGACGTGGGCCATCAGCTCGGGTTTCACGAGCTCCGCCAGGGAAGCCTCGCCCACCGCCATGGCCAGCGGGTTGCCGCCGTAGGTCGAGCCGTGGGAGCCCACGGTCATGCCGCGCCCCGCCTCGGCGGTGGCCAGGCACGCCCCGACCGGGAAGCCGCCGCCCAGCGCCTTGGCGATGGCCATGATGTCGGGCGCGGCGTCGGCGGCCCACTGGTAGGCGAAGAGCTTGCCGGTGCGCCCCAGGCCGCACTGGATCTCGTCGTAGATCAGCAGCGTGCCGGTCTCGTCGCAGAGCTTGCGGATCGAGGTGAGGTCGGCGTCCGGCCAGGAGCGCGCGCCGCCCTCGCCTTGCACCGGCTCCAGGATGATCGCCGCGGTGGTCGGACCGACCAGCGCCCTCAGGCCCTCCACGTCGCCGAATTTCGCGTGCACGAAACCCGGCAGCGGCGGCCCGAAACCCTCCAGATAGTTCGGATTGCCTGAGGCGTTGATCGTCGCCAGGGTCCGGCCGTGGAAGGAGCCGTCGAAGCCGATGATGTCGATCCGCTCCGGCTCGCCCTTGGCCCAGTGGTATTTGCGCGCTGTCTTGATGGCGCACTCGATGGCCTCGGCGCCGGAGTTGGTGAAGAACACCTCGTCGGCGAAGGTGGCGTCGGTGAGCGCCCTGGCCAGCCGCTCCTGTCCGGGGATCGTGAAGATGTTGGAGGTGTGCCAGAGCTTCTCGGCCTGGTCCTTCAGCACCGCCACCAGGGTCGGATTGGCGTGGCCGAGCGCGTTCACCGCGATGCCGGCCATGCAGTCGAGATAGACGTCCCCGTCGGTGGTGTAGAGGCGCGCGCCCTCCCCTCGCTCGAACGCCAGCGGAGTGCGGCTGTAGACCGCCATGATGTGGTCGCTGGGAACGGTCGCGGGAGCTTGGGACGCGGTCTTCTCGGTCACCGGGGGAGCCCTCCTAAAACGGAAGCATCCCCGCCGCGGCGCGACGGGGACTGGAAGGCTTGGCGTTCTCGTCTCCTAAGGGGGCGAAGTCAACGAAAACGCGGTCAGGTCTTTATCTTGTAGCCCGTCTGGAACATCCGGTAGCAGCCCCAGCCGAGGAACAGCACGAGCGCCGCCGTCATCCCCGCCCCCACCGGCAGCGAGCCCTCGGCCTGGCCGATGAAGCCGTAGCGGAAGCCGTCGATCAGGTAGAAGAACGGATTGAACTTCGAGAAGCTGCGGAACGGCTCAGGCAGCCGCTCGATCAGGTAGAAGGTGCCCGACAGGAAGGTCATCGGCATGATCACGAAGTTGGTCACCGCCGCCATGTGGTCGAACTTCTCGGCCCAGAGCCCCGCCATGATGCCGATGAAGCCCATGATCAGGGCCGCCCCCAGGCCGAAATAGGCCACCGCCCACGGCTGGGCCACGGTCAGGTGCGCGAAGGGGACGATCGCCACCAGGCTGACCGCGCCCACGAAGAGGCCGCGCGTCGCCGCCCCGGCCCCGAACCCCACCAGGTGCTCCAGGGGCGACAGTGGCGGGGTGATGAAATCGCCCATCAACCCGTTGAACTTCGCCTGCAGCAGGGATGACGAGGAGTTGGCGAAGGCGTTGGAGAGGATCTGCATCATGATCAGGCCCGGCGCCACGAAGGTCCCGTAGGCGACGCCGTTCACCGCGCGACCGCCGCCCACCGCCACCACGAACACCAGCATGTAGAGGAGCGCCGTCACCACCGGCGCGGCCAGGGTCTGCATGCCCACCTTGAAGAACCGGCGGACCTCGCGGACGTAAAGGGTCTTCAGGCCCTCCCAATTGACGCCCGGATAGTCGCGCGGCTGCGGCGGCAGCACGGTCTCGTCGAGGGCCATGTCCTTCATGCCCCCCATGTGCGCCCGCCGCGGCGGGACCGCAAGAGTG
>Ga0207695_10000714_pt1 | contig 64671 bp, 38 predicted proteins | sample KBSC54metaG_FD_184354 | JGI IMG/M metagenome (GOLD analysis project Ga0207695, IMG submission 184354) | Corn rhizosphere microbial communities from Kellogg Biological Station, Michigan, USA - KBS C5-4 metaG (SPAdes) (version 2) | ecosystem: Host-associated > Plants > Roots > Rhizosphere > Soil...
GAACAGTCCATGCACCCGTTCAACCCGTTCCCTCCGATAATCACGTGGCGGCGCCGTCGGATGTCCCGCCTAAAGATGCTGTTGACGGCTCTATCGTGGACCGGCGTTTTACCCGTTACCGCGAAGGTGTTCAGTTCTTCCTGGAGACGCCGGGGACCGGGATGGCGGGACAAGCTCTGGCTTTCCTGCAGACCCCACCAAACGCGGAGGAATATTTGCAGCTGATCGACCGGATCATTGCGAATGAGCCGTCTGGCGCCGCGGAGACAAAGCTTACCAGGGTAAGACAGGGCATACTGGTGGCTTCTGTGACCTTCTATTACCTGGACAATCTGATCTTTCAACATAACGAAAGCCAGCTGATGCCTGCGTTGCGGACGGCGGTGGCCAGGCTGCGTAAAGAGGGTCTTTTGCCCGACATGCGGCTGTGGAATGAGGAAGAGGTAAAGAAGGCAAAGGCGAATATCGATCTGCGGGAGGTCCATCAACTATTAAAATAATTAAGGTCTCATGCATCATCTTATCAAACGACAAATATTCAGCCTGACGCTCTCGACGGAGCGGAATGCATTTGAGCTGCAGCACCTGGTGAGCCAGGCCAATCAGCGGGAGGTGCTGCCGTTGCTGGAAAAGTTGCTGGATGAGATCTGTACGGATGAGCAGGTGGTCTATATTCCGAGACTGGAGATCGACTTGGGACCGCTGCCCATGAAAGAGCTTATAAACGAGAGTTGGATCCCATTGCTGGAGGCTCGTGTCCGGCAGCAACTGCAAAAGATGATGGAGACGGGAGACGGGGATGACGCCGTCTTTGTTCGCCACCCCAGGAGGTCGGGTGTCTTCCGGCAATGGCTGTTTAGCATGCAGCATGGTTATTTGCCCTGGAATGCGGGGAAGACGGACGATGGCTGGTATCTCCAGGTGCTGGAGGCCGTGGCCACCGACGTCCGGATCGCGGAAGAGCTTCGTTCTGTCCTGGCCCGGGATAGTATTGCGGCCGAGCGGGTGGTTAAACAACATTCTGTGTCTTTTCTCATCGCGCTGACGGAATCATTGACGGCGGAAAGACAGGACAGGCTGAACAGGGCGGTAGAGGAGATATGGATACTGGTGGAGTGGCTGATGCGTGAGGAGGGGCTGGCGCATGAGGGTGGACTGATACGTGAGGAGGGACGAGTATCGGGGCTGACATATCGTATGGTAGAGGTTAAGGTTTGGAAAAAAATATTATGGAAGGTAGTGTCGCCGGTGGTGAGCACGACAGCTCCTGCGAGGCTGACTACCGGGGTGTTGTTGACGCATCTGCTAGGCGCGTTCTTTAGTCCGCGGCAGGTGGAGCGGGTGCTTAGTTCAAGACGGCCAGGTATGGGCCTTTCAGTGCTGCCCTCTGTTCTTGAGCAGATGCGGGGAGGTGTTGATCCTGGCAAGCATACGGAAGGAGAATATTTTATTGTGGATGCATCTGGCCGAAAAAAGGATGATGGGCTTCTGCGTGAGAAAGTCGATGAGCCCGGGATGGATGCCGGACCAGACAGGGGAGCCGGGCGTAAAGACGAGGTGGAACGGAGGGATATGGGGAACGACGAGAGGCGGGCCGGTCTGGGGAATCAGAAGGGGCAAGGGAATCAGAAGGGGCGAGGGGAGCAGGAAGGTCGCGAGGATCAGGAGAATCGAGGGGATCAGAAGGGCCGTGTGGAACAGGAAGGTCGAGGAGATCAGGCGGCTCGTTTGGATCAGGAGGGCCAGGGGGAACAGAAACGTCGCGTTGATCAGGCGAAGCATATGGATCAGAAGGAGCCTGTGGATCAGGCGGACAAGCAGAAGGGTCGTATGGAACAGGAGGCTCGTGTGGATCATGCGGACGAGGCAGATAGAGCATGGCGGATGGGTGAAGCGGATCAGGCAGGGCAGGCAGAAGAAGTGGGTCGTGTGGGCCGCACGGATGGGTCGGAGCAGATGGACCAGGCGGGTCGTGTGGGTCCGGTGGATCAGGCAGATAGGGCACGACAGGTGGACGAGACGGATCGAATGGACCACACAGATGGGTCGAATCGGACAGACCAGACGGGTCGTGTGGACGGAAGAAAGCAGACGAAACGCACAGATGGGGCCGGGCGGATAGCCGGGCTCCCCCGGGACGAAGAAATATTTATAGAGAACGCAGGAGTAATATTGCTGCATCCTTTTCTCCATTCCTTCTTTAAGATCCTCGACTATATAGAAGGGGGAAAGTTCCGCACGCCGGAGCTGCACACCAATGCGCTGTATCTTCTCCACTTCCTGGCTACGGGCCGGACGGAGGCACATGAACACGAAATGGTAATCGCAAAGGTCCTCTGCGCTTATCCGTTGGATGAGCCGGTGGACAGGGATGTACAGCTGACTTCAGCGAATTTACGGGAGGCGGAGGATCTGCTGACGGCGGCTATTGCCCGTTGGGAGATATTGAAGAGCACTTCACACGCAGGCTTACGGGAAGGATTCCTCCAACGCTCCGGCAAGCTGCAGGCGAAGGGTAATGACCTGTACTTGCAGGTGGAGACAAGCAGCATCGATATATTGCTGGACCATCTGCCCTGGAACCTGGGCATTATCAAGCTGCCATGGATGGACCATATACTGAGGGCGGAATGGCGATAGCGACAAAGCATGTAGAACTATGAGAGAAAGCAAATCCAGGGCTACGGCGCCGCAGACAAAGGCGGATACACCTTTTTTTCACACGCAGAAAAAGGATGAAGGATCTTTTTTCTCCAGGGGTCAAAGATTGAATGGGAGCGCGCGGTCAAGGATGGAAGGCGCTTTTGGAGCGAACTTTTCCGACGTGAAGGTGCATAACGACAGCCACTCTTCCCAGCTTGCGGGTCAGTTGCAGGCAAGGGCCTTCACGGTGGGCAACCACATCGGCTTTGCCGCCGGCGAGTATGAGCCCGGCACGATCATAGGAGATGCCTTGTTAGCGCATGAGCTGGCGCATGTACAACAGCAACGGGCGGGCGAAGAGCATGATGTACAGGAGCCGGAGAAGGTCCGGCCGAAGCTAAAGTCCGGACTGCAGATACAACGGTGCGGAGCAGCGCAAAAGCCTACGGTAAAGGCTCCTCCCAAGGATACGGCGCAGAGCAAGCTGATAAGACGCTTCCGATCGGAAAAACTTGAATCCCGGGATGCCCGTATGAACGAGGCTGCTACGAGGCTGACGGCGGTGAGCAAATGGGCGGACGAAGAGAGGGACAAGCAACATTTGCGGAAGGATCGTACCGGGGTGGTGGGATTGGACCCTCACCAGATGGAGAATACGCAAAAAGCGCTGGGCATTTTAAAGGACAGCCGCCCGCTGTATGATGTAACGGGTATCGCTGGTGTGACGGCAAAAATTGCGGATGTCAATAAGCTGGCAAAAGATGTAAAGAAATACATCGGCAGCAGCGACCCGGAGAATAAGATGCTGTTGCTGCATGGGCTCAGCCAGACGGGCGATGCGCTGGATGAGGCAGAGGGCGCTCTCGAAAAGCTGCGCGATTCGGTGGACGGCTATCCCCTGTACCTCGCGCTGGAGAAATCCAGGGAGATGCTGGAGAAAGTGAAAGCGGGTACTGTAGACCGATACGAGGGCATCGAGTATATCACCCAGCAAAACAAGAGCATCATCAACCAACTGTCGCAGACAGAGAATGACTATGCGAACAAGCCAGCCTCGATCGACAGGATCATCTTTGTCCTGCAATATTTTGCTGCGCTCAATGCACCCCAAAATGCGGGCCAGCCATCCGCAGACGAGATGAAGAAGTTCCGGGGCAAATTGACCGACAGTCTGGGGTTGGATATGAGCATCGTCTTTGGCAGCGCCGATGGCCAGGATTTCGTGCTCTTTGTTCAATTTGCCAACATGCTGGAAAAGCAGCTGACGGTACGTGCGGGCATGGTAAAGGCGGGTCTGCCGGACGACATGATCCCGACGCAAAAGGATGCCGCCGGCTATTTCAAGTCGTTAAAAGACCGGCCCAACGACGAGGTCATCAAGGCTTACCAGAATTTTGCGCAGGCGTTCTTCTTCCATCGCATTGTCTCCAACCTGGACGACATGAAGGTGAACGATGCAGCGGCTATATTCCAGCGGCCTGCCTCCATCACAGGCACGAGGCCCCTGGTGTGTTCCGGTTATGCGGTGCTTGGCGCAAGCCTCATCAGCCAGGCAGGCGGTAAAGTGGAAAAGTTCATCTCGGCAATACGCGTCACCGATCACGATGTCCTGACCGATTCGTTCCCCGTAGCTCATGCCCTGGCGCAGATCAGCCGGAAAGGACAGCGTTTCTTTGTTTCTAACGACCTCATCTTCTCCACCGAGAAGGAAGGCTTAGATGTCCTGGATAATCCCGGCAACATGATCATAGGGGTGGCACCTACCAACCTGGGCAGCGCTGAAAACCTCGGACAAAAGCTGGCCGAGAAAAAGGCACAACTGCAAAAAAATAAAACAAAATGAGCAATAGCAAAAGGGGCGGTGCATGGTCACCGGAGTTACACCGGATGCTTTGGGGGAGAAAGATCAGCTCCTTCCATTTCTTCGGCTTGTTGGGTTTCATCGCAGGACTGGCCGTGTGTGTGGCGCTCTCCTGGATGCTGGACCTGCACCCGTGGGTGATCTTTTTTATGACGGCCATCGGCGTGGCCAGCTTTTTTTTGCTGGCGTATGCCGCCCGGTGGATCACGGGAAAAGAAATGATCGTTTATTATCACCAGGAGATCGCCATCCTTTTATTTTGTACGGTAGGACTCCTGGCTGTCCATCTTCCCGTCCTTCGTTACCTCGATATCGGGTTGCTGGGTATCGGCACCTTCCTGGCGTTTGGGCGGCTGGGCTGCTATTCGGTGGGCTGCTGTCATGGCCGGCCGCACCGGAAGGGCGTGCTGTACGGGGAAGATCATGTCGCGGCGGGCTTTACATGGTATTATAAAAATGTGCCTTTGCTGCCTGTTCAGCTGATAGAGGCGGCTTATGTGTTTCTGATCGTCGTTGCAGGCATCGTCCTTTTATTCCGGCATCTTGCTCCCGGCACCGTTCTCATCGTCTACACCGTCATTTATGGAGCCATGCGTTTTGTGCTGGAGTTCTTCCGGGGCGACCCCGACAGACCGTATGCGTACGGCTTATCGGAAGCGCAATGGACCACCCTGATCCTGGTGGGGTTGACATACGGGGCAGGCATGTTAGGCTGGCTGCCGTACTATCGCTGGCATTTTGTATCGCTCATAATTTTACTGGCCTTGTCGCTGGTGGTGGTTTTGTTTTGGCAGCCGAAGGAGGCGTTCGATCTGTTTAGTCCTCCGCATATGCTGCAGGTGGCGGAAGGGATAAAGTCGCTGGAGACATGCCTCTCCGCCGGCGGGGGCCCACTGGCTGTACACACCACCCCGAAGGGGCTCTCCATTTCATCAGGGAATGGCGGCGGCGGCGTATGTCATTATACCGTTTCGTTAAAGGGCCCACGTGTTCTGAAAAAAGATACCGTCCGGCGGCTGGCGGGGATGATCGGGTTCCTGGGCAGGCATATGGGTGGCTATCATATCGTTGAAAAGCAGGGCGGTATTTTTCATATCCTTTGGCAAAACACAAAACCCGGAGGAGCATGAGCATGAAATCAAGTAATACGATAAAGGATTCGTCTGCCGGCAGCGGCAGCCGTGCATTTTTTTCAAAAGGACAACAGTCGGATTTCTTTAGCCAGGGCGGGGATGGTGGCGGCGGCGGATTTTTCACCGGTGGCGGAATGCCTGTCCAAACCAAGCTCACCGTGGGTGAGCCCGATGATGTCTACGAGAAAGAGGCCGACCAGATGGCGGAAAAGGTTGTACGGAGCTTACATGGCGGCGGCAGCGCAGGAGGGGAGGCAGGCGCCATCCAGGAGAAGCCCATGTTCGGGGCAGCAGGCGCCATCCGGGAGAAGCCCACATTCGGGGAGAAAAGGGCACAGCGGAAATGCGCCGCATGTGAGGAAGAGGAGCATCTGCAGAAAAAAGATGAGGACATGACCTCGTCAGGGGACACAGCCTCGCCAGGCCGCCCCGTCCCGTCTGCGGACACGCCATCCCTCGAGCAGGCGCTACAATCCTCCAAAGGCGGCGGATCACCCTTGCCCGCCGGCACAAAACAGCAGATGGAGTCTTCATTCGGCACCGACTTTTCGCAGGTGCGTATCCACCAGGACAGCAATGCTGTACAGATGAGCCGGGACCTGCATGCACAGGCGTTTACCCATGGGAGTGACATCTATTTCAATGCGGGAAAATATGATCCCGGCAGCAGGGAAGGACAGGGTCTGCTGGCGCATGAGCTGACACACACGATACAGCAGGCGGGTATGATCCAACGGGTACCTGCATGCGGATTATATGAGCCGGGCGAAGAGGCCAAGTCCATGGCTGCCGGTGTGTTAAAACCCCCGGTCATCGCCGTGAGCCCCGGTGTTCTGCTGATCGCCGACTTCCCTGTGGGCAGGAGCGATATCAAGCCGTCCGTCCTTTCGAATGCCGCCTTTCAGGCCAACCTGGCCCAATTCAAATCGGATTGCGCCTTCCGTTTTGTCATCGTGGGCTTCAGCGATTGTATAGGCGTCGAGGACAGCAATATCAATCTGCGTCAGCAACGGGCCCTGAAGGTCGAGCAGCTGCTGGGCGCGGGTGCGAAGGAGCGGGTGTCTTTCCGCGGGATGGCGGCCCTGGGAATGTTTGTCACGACCAACGATACGCCGGAGAACCGTGCGAAGAACCGGAGCACGAAGCTGGAATTCAGGAAAGGGTTCTTCGGGCAGTCTGAAGCGATAGCAAACGCCACTGCCAGCGATGTTAAATTGAGAGAGGCGCTTGCCGCATTGGGCGCTTCGAATGAAATGCGGGAGAAGAATGTACCCGACTATATCGCTAAGCTGGGTATCACGCTGGAGACGCTGACACCGCGGCATGACGCCGATGTTTCGGCGCCGACCTATAATTTATTCACCGGGAAAACGAACTATGCCACTACGGTGAACCTGCCCGGCACTGTACGATTCCATTCTTATGCCGGAGGGACCCGCATTGCCATCCCTGTCAGGAAGCTGCCTTGCGTCGATCCTTTCCTGTCGATGGCGCAGATAAAGGAGCGGATCGTGCAGGCCATCACCGAGCGGGCGCATATCAATACCGAAGGCGGCGCCGCTGCCCCGCTCTTTGAGATCTACCGGTCGAGGTTCCAGGGGTGGTGGAATATTGCGCCTTTCAACCTGATGTCCGGCTATTTCGATCCAAATATGGACAGCAAAGGACCGAGAACGCGACGGTCGAGAGAGATCTTTAACAAGATCTATTCGGGGGATGTAGATATCAAGAATGCTTATGATCTGAATACTGGCGGCGTCCGGGAGAAGATCGATAAATATTTCGGTCCGGATGCCTTGAACCTTATCAACTCGGCCCGGCTGCATGAGCTGAAGAAAGCGTTCGATACGCATGCGGCGCCGGTGCCGGATGCCGGTCTTCCTGCTTTTAAAGCGACGATACAGGCTGCGGCCGCCCGTCTCGATGCTAACGATATCGATGCGTTTAACAAGTCGGGTGAATGGTCGCAACTGATCGCACGATACTTCACCAGGGAAAATGTGCGTACGGAGGTCATCGAGCTTATCCGGACCTCCGCTCCCGCGCCGCCTGCACCTGCGCCACCTCCTGTTCCTGCGCCTGCGGCCGGCGGAGCCGGCGCTGCAAGGACCTTCCTGAATAAGATCACCATCGACGGACCTGTCGTGCCTGTCGCTTCAGACCTTGAAAAAGAACCGGTGGTATTGACCCCGAAAAGTGATCGCAACAACCCTGGAGTTGTCTTTAACACTAGGATGACGATAACCCCTGCTGTGAAGGTGATAGGACCGAATGTTTCACCGGTCGCACCCTGGCCTGTGGGTTCAAAGTTCGGGGCGGCTTTTGTGCCAGAGATATCTGTCAACGCTACGGCCAATATGAATGCGCACCTGGACGTGGAAGGGCTGCCTGCCGCCTTAAGCGCAGGGCTTGTCGTGCCCGATCTACCCTTTACGGTGACGGACCACCGGCTGGCGTTCATACTTGCCAACTGGTCAATGGACTTCCAGTCCACTGCACCGGCCGGTAAACAATGGTTCAATGCTGTCCATCCTGTCATACGATATGAACATGGTGCGCAGGACTTCGGTGTATCCGGGGTGCTCAATGTGCCGAACCCCGGACTAACGTTGAGCATTAAAGCCCGTGTCAAACGGGGTGGTGTGATCATTGCGTCCAATGCCGTTGCCCAGGCCTGGCCCTCGGGCGCTCAAGTCTCACCTCCCGTCAGTCTGCCTTTTGCACCGCCGGGCGTCATTCCGGCAGGGGGCGATCCATTGGTAGTGGAGGCCGACCTGCTGGATGCCTCGGGCACTGTGCTCGGCACGAAGCATGCGAATGTGAATGTATTGGCGCCGGCCGTTTATACCGAGGCCGATGCTATCGCGGTGGCAACGGAAGATGCCGCACACCTCAATTCTGCTGCATTCCTCAACCTGATGGCGGCGCAAGGCGCGTTGGCTGCCAGGGTGGCGGCTGCGATCAGGACACCAGAAGCGGATGGGGGTGTTGTCCTGCGACCACTTACCATCCGTCATGATTCGGAAGCTTATGTCAACCTGAAGCTGGGTGGGCCTAATCCGGCGTATGTCGGTTGGTTCCTGGGAACCTCCTATGCTAACAGCGCAGCCTGGCCTTCCGGTGCGGCGGCCATGAACATAGCTCCCCGATTTGGCTTTGCGGCGCTTGGTAACCGGCTGCTGGTGGCTAACCGGACGACGGATGTGGCCAATAGAGTGAAGAGGACAGACCTCGAATTGATCCCGCTGATCGTACATGAGGCTGTGCATGCGCTGGACCTGCCTGAATCTGTTGCCGACATCTACCGATATCAGACCGAGTTCCGTGCATACTGGATGGATGGACGCTATGGGCCGCCCTTCCAGGCCAACTGTCCACTTCCCGCCGGCGGTTGCAAAGAGGTCTTCTTTGATCCCAACATGCTTCCACCGGGTCCGAAGTCACCTCGTGCCAGGGAGATCTTTAATTTCTTGTACGGAAATAACTCCTATGCCTTTGTAAAGCCTGCTTATGACACCAATGCGGGTGGTTTCCGGGACATGGTGGATAATTTGCTCGTGCCCGACGGCATCGACCTCATCGCGTCGGTACGGCTGGAGAGATTGAGGATGCTCATCAACGGTTATGCCGGCGCCGACTTCCCGGGTACGAAATCGAAGATCCGGAAGATGGCCGGTACGGAATTGCCGGCCCCGCCGGGAGGTGCGTTGGATGCCGAAGAATTGCGCGAGATCCGGGGCAACCGGGAGTGGAGGGACCTGGTGGAAAAGAAGTTCCCCGCAGGCGAGCGCAACGATATTAAAAGAGAATTAGGGATCCCCTTATAAAATCATTTCAATATGGAGACAAAAAGAGCACCGACACCTCCCGAATTCGAGTACCTCGGGAGGTTGATCACTTACCGGATGAGGCGGACCCTGACGGAAGACAAACAGAGCGAGCCGAAATATCCGGCCTACAAGGAATGGCAATTACCCATGGCGGAGTTTATCCAAAAAAATAAGCTGACACGGGAGGATGCGCTGTTGCTGCTGATCGGCATTATCCCGCATGTAGAGCCGGGGCTATTCGATCAATATATCGACCAGACATTGGCCGCTGTTCCGGAGTACCGGGGAGAGTTCCCGCGGATCGGTGGCGCCAGGGGAAAGAACAGCCGGTTCTTTCTGCCTACGGGTGAGACCGCCTTATTTCTCATCGCCGGCGAAGACCTGGAGAGGCGGTTGGTTGTGCAGCAGTTCTTTGGCGCCGAACATCTCTTCTGGGAAAAGAAAGTGCTCTGGCTGGAGGACATGCAGAACGGCGAACCTCCCATGAACGGGCGGCTCATCATCTCCCCCGACTATGCGGACCTGCTGATCTATGGCAAGCATACCTCTCCCCAGTTCAGCATCAATTTCCCCGCGAAAAAGATCGCGCCCCTGAAGACAGCGGGTGATGATCACCGGCTTCCTTCCCTGGACGACCTGGTGATCCCCCAGGAGGCCAAAGCCCAGATCGACGAATTGAAAAGCTGGCTTACCTATAATGAGGAACTGATGAACCGGTACAAGATGAAAGGCCGGCTAAAAAAAGGCTACCGGGCCCTGTTCTACGGTCCGCCCGGTACGGGCAAGACCTTTGCGGCGCAGATACTGGGCAACGACCTTCATAAGGAAGTGTACAGGATCGATCTTTCCATGGTCGTTTCGAAATACATCGGGGAGACGGAGAAGAACCTGGAATTACTCTTTGCAAGGGCGGAGGACAAGGGCTGGGTACTATTCTTCGACGAGGCGGACGCCTTGTTTGGGAAAAGGACCAATGTCCGGGATGCCCACGACAAGTATGCCAACCAGGAAGTGTCCTATCTCTTACAGCGGATGGAGGATTACAACGGGCTCGTCATCCTCGCTACGAATATGAAGAACAATATCGACGAAGCGTTTATCCGGCGGTTTAATCTCATCCTGAAGTTCCCTTTCCCCGATGAAAACCAGCGGGCCCAGATCTGGCAGAAATCCCTGCCCGGAAATACTATATTCCTGAGGAAGACCATCACCAGGGATGGGGTGGAAGGAAAAGAAGATCCTGTGGATATCCCCGAGGCGGTGAAGAAATATGAGCTCACGGGCGGGAACATCATCAACATCGTTCATTACACGTGTATCAAGGCCATCGAGGCGATGTATAAGAAGAAGGGCGGCCTGCGTGAGATGGCAACAACGGGTGGCCTGACGAAGGCTGGCGCCGGTGACGCTCCCCGGCTGATCATTTATCTGTCCGATGTGCTGGAGGGGATCAAAAGGGAATTGTTGAAGGAGGGCAAGCCGTTTTCGATGTGAGGGTGATTCACTCCGCCGGCAGCGAGAGGCCATATTTTTTGGCTATGCTGTCTACATTGTCCAGGTAAAGCCAGTCTTTATACACTAGTTGTTTGTCCTTAAACTCCATAAAGAGGTTCCGGGGAAAGTTGATGCCATACTTATCCAGCATATAGCCTTTGTCGACGATAAACTGCGACCCGGCATTTTTAAACGAGTCAACTACGTATGCATTATTATCCGGAATGATGATAATTCTCTTATAATCCGTAAACTTATCTTTTTTGTCGATCTGTTTGATGAAATTAATGGTCTTCTCCGTGCAAGACCCGCAATTCCCGGATATAACTATCACAAACAGCTGTGGGTATTTTTTTACATCGATCTGATGGGTCTCCTTTAAGTATGAATCAAGATGTTTTTCTTCTTCTGATATATTTTGCTGGTTACAACCTGCCAGCGCTGCAATACAAAGAAGCATAAGATATTTCTTCATCGGGTCAGCTGATTTTTAGAAAGTTTGATGACATGGTAGGTCAGATAACGGGGATCGACATTCTCCCTTTTTTTATTGGCGGAAGAAATGAACAGACCTTCTGCCGTAATAAACCAGGTGTTGGGAGCATACGTGTACATGGGCAGCTGCAATTCTTCGATCACCTCAAACTTGTCATTGAATATCATCAATGTCAGTGGTTTGTCCAGGATGGAATTGAAGTATTTCCCGTTCTTGTAAGGGATGTCTCTCAGGCTGAACCTGTAGTAAACATTCCTGAACTTGTCGTACATGACGCAAAAGAATTGAGCGCTCTCGATATTGTGGATCTGCCAGTTCTTTAGATCGTCGCCTTCCTTATAAAAGAATGGTTTCACTATATTGCGGCCCTTTGATGTCGTCGCGCCATAACAGGTGATGGTAGTATCCTTTGCATTATACTGGTAAATATTCGACTCATAAAGGTAATTGTAAGTCAACAGGCCGTCCTTCTGATATCCACTGGTGTTGATCATTCCCAAAAAGCCCGCTTTCCCTTTGATGTCGTAGAGGTAATCGGAATAATAGATCGGCAGGGGGGACATTTTTTCAGTCGTAAGATCCAGGGTCGCAAAGCACGGCCGTTTTACCGACCAGTTACTGTCAAAATATATTTCATTTAACAGCACTCTGTTGTTGTAAGGGACCATCCGGAAATAATTGCTGTAGCTGATAGGATAGCCTGCAAGGTTGTTATGAACGGGCAGGCTGTCCAGGAATATAACCCTTTTCTTTTTGAGCGCGGTGTCTAATATGATAAGCTTCTGGTTGCTGAAATTTATGATGATGGAGTCGAGGTTTATGATACATATATCTGTAATGCTTTTCCCTTTATTAAGGTCCTGCTTATCCAGCTTGTTTAAAAAGAAGCTGTCTGCAGACAGGTTCACCTGTTTGACGGCAGACCGCCTGGTCAGGTTGAAGATATCCAGGCTTGTATGTCTCGAGTTGTACCCCACGAGATAGTCTGTCCCATTTACGCTGTAGGTGGAATAGGTATAATAGATGGTGCTGTAGTCACTATTGGCGATCGGTATCTGAATAGAATCGATCTTAAGGGAATATGCCCGGGCGTCTTTTGCTTTTTTTGCTTTTATTAAATATTGGCGGGAGATATTGTCATTACAGGAAATGAAAAAAAACAATATACATGGATAGATCAGCGTGATCCATGAAAAAAATTTATGCATGCGGATCAAATGGGATTCATGGTGGAGGTATCTGACAATTGACCAGGGTCGAACAAGTCGGACCACCGCTCCAGCCTGTAAAACATCCGAAGGGTATGGTGCCATAGTTGCAGGGAGCCGGATGTTTATCCGGGGGTGGAGGAGGTACCGGACAATCGACCTTCGTGTAACATCCAGTACCGGCGCCACCCAGACCGCACCCGATGGTTACAGCGTCGCACTGTATGGAGTGATAAGGAGGCGGCGGTTTTGGGCAATTATTGGCTGTAGTACAGGGAACGGTATTGCCCGAGCCGCAACCTGTGCTGCCGTCCGCACATGTATACTCATACATGGGGCTAGTTGTTTGTGAAATTGAACTTGCGCCTGCGGGACCTGCGAAGCTGGTCTTTGTGACCTTATAATTAAGCTCGTCATGTTTGTTACAGGCGAGTATGCCGCTGGATAAGAAAAGGCATAAGAAAAGGTTTCTGGCGTTCATCCTGGTTGATTTATTTCGTTGGCGGGTCACAGTTGACTTTGTTAAAGTAGGACATTTATTGTATAATCCAAAATTTAGTTAATTTTTTTATTTGCCATAGGTTTAATTTCCATTAACAATCTATTTGATTTCTATTGACAACGGGGATGGGCATTCGGAGGTAAAACTATATCTACCGGGGTAGGGCAAACGTTTGCGTGAAATGCCAAATATGATTGTATTGTTGACATCTATTCTATAGGTTTACGGCATTAAACAATCATCTAATGAAAAAGATCATCACGCTCATTGCAGCAGCCGCCTGCATGTCATTTTCGCAACGTCCGGAAGTAGCCCTTATTACATCGCCTGTATCCGGCTCCACAGCCAAATTTATCGTTAACCGGAAATCTTCCTTTCCGACGAACATCAATTGGAGCATAGGCTATAACAAGGACTTGCCTATGGTAACGCTGACCTGGCCGGCTTTTAGTATGCCCGGGCTCGGTCCTGTGGATTTTACCTTTCTAGGTTCCTGGCAGTACATAAATCCTACGACGACTACATCCATCTATTGGGCGGGGACGGGTTTTACGTTGACGGCCAATACCTCGTATACGATGAATATCGCGGGGGTAAATTATTATTTCTATTGGCCCGGCAATGGCAGCACGTGCGTTATTACGGGTCATAGCTAGAGGCTACCAGCTATTCCCTACATTAGTTCATTCCCCTGGTCCTTCCATTACAAGAAGGATCGGGGGAACTTTTTTATTGTTATATTTGACTACCTATGCCAGAACCCTTATTCTTAATTGGGATCCTATCGAAAATTGCTGGAAAAGCGATCGTAGGCAAAGCCGGTAAGGATATTGCCGTGGATGCCACGGAAGATGGGATAAAGGACCTGGTGGATGCAGGGTTTAAAAAAGGGATCTCAAAAATAAAGGAGATCTGGAAGAAGGATAAGCTCCCGGAAAATAACGCACTCTCCCTCTGTATACGTGAAGCGAAATTATATGCTACGGATCTTTTGATCAAGACCGCGGCGGCTCAGGTCACATTCTTAGAAAGCCTCGACTCTCCTTTCTACTCCGGTGGGACTGCAAAGGCGCTTGACGCCGCCTGGCAGAAATGGCATACATCCCAGACATCGGATAAAGTCTATACTCCCTATTTGCCTGAAGGTGATGCCGCTTTTGAAAAGCTCGAACAGCTGCTGCTGTCGTCAGCGAGCGCCGGTGACAATAAAGCGCAGGTGGTAACCTTTATCAAGCAGCAGTTTTATGCTGAATTGAGCTATGGGCTGGGGCTGCAGGGTTTTGATCGTCCGATGTCGGCAGAGGTCGGCACCTGCCTATATGAGGGGTGGGAAATGGAGGGCCGGCATGTCGACTGGTATGATATACTCACCCTCAGGCTACTCACTCTACTTCAAGCCCCGGAGAATGAAAAGGCGCAGAAAGCCTTTTCGCACCATCTTTTGTCGGATATAAAGGTTGATACGCAGTCCTTATTGACAAACCTCAAAGAAGTGTCGGAGAAGATTGATAGGCATTCTGAGGCGATAGAGCGGAAGATCGAGGAATTATGCAGGCAGACCGGGAATAAACTGTCTGCCGGCATTCTTAGAAGGAGTGAGGATGTGTTGACCCTGCTGCGGCGAAAAGAGACGTTGGAGACAGCGGTGATGGAAAGGCGGGAGCAATATGAGGTGTGCAGGCAAAGGGCAGAGCAGGACCCGTCGAGGGAAAGCGTTATAGAAGAAGTGAAGGCTGAAAATGTATGGCTGGCGGCGGCAAATGCGCTGCAGCAGACCGAAAATGAGCTGACCGAGCTGGAACAATTTATAAAAAGCGCCGGCGACATATTCGGCAGGATGAATATCGAAAAGGGAAGCAGCAGGCTGAAGATGGCAAAGGACCTTTTCGAGGAGGGGCAGTTCAGCAAGGTGCGAGCGATCCTATCCTCGGCCAAGAGAGAGGATGAGCGGGACTTCCTGCGATTGAAGGAAGAGGAGATCCATGCTCAAAGACGCAACCTGGCCGCGGAAGACCTTTTACACGCAAAGACGATCCTCGTGGATTTTGACAATCCTCACCGATATGAGGATGCCGTCCGGGAATTTGAAAGATCCTTAGATACTTGTGCGTATTTTGACAACTGTACTGAATATGCCATGTTTTTGTTCCTTAGACATGAATATGCCAGATCGATAATCCTAAATGAAAATGCATTGACGTTCGTGGAGGACGGCGAAGATGGCCTGCGGGCAGGAGTGTTGAATGATATAGGAAATGCATACAATAATATTCAACAATATGCATCGTCGGAAAAAGCCTTCCAGGAGGCGCTGGATATATTGAGAAGGTTGAGTGAAAACGATTTTGATAAGCATGCCGTGGATCTGCCTTCAATTCTGAATAACCAGGCGATCGCTTATAAGAACACCGGACAATATCAGGAGGCGAAGAAAAATCATCTGGAAGCGCTGGAGATATACAAAAAAATAAAAGAGCGGGATCCGGAGGCAGCCGTATCAGAAGGCATAGCTGTAATATTGAGTAACCTGGGCGTCCTGTACAGGGATATTCAGCAACATGCTTTATCGAGGGAGAATTTTGAGAAAGCGCTGGAGATATATAGGGAATTAAGCCGGCAGGAACCCGGGATGCATGAATCTTCGATGGCCCTGACATTGAGCAATCTGGGCAATTTATACAGGGAAGTTCACCAGTATCCGGCATCCATGAGCTGTCTTATGGAGGCGCTGGATGTGTATCAAAAACTGAGTATAAGAAACCCTGATGTATTTGAGCGAGCCATGGCGTCGACAACGAGCGATCTGGGTAATTTGTATGCCGACCTCCGGCAATACGACTTGGCGGTAAAGCATTGCCTGGGATCGCTGGAGATGCGTAGAAAGCTATGTCAACGAAATCCTGATGTGTTTGAGCTGGACCTGGCGATGGCCGTGCTCAATAGCGGCCATTTATATGATAGGATGGGGCAACATGAGCAGGCGGAGAAGAATTACCTGGAAGCTTTGGAGATATTCAAAAAATTGAATAAACGAACCCAGGGTGCGTTTGAATCGGATGAGGCGATGGTGTTGACCAACCTGGGAGCCATGTACAAGAAAATGCGGTTGTATGAAGATTCTGTGAAATATTCCCGGCAGGCGCTGAAGATATTCGATGAATTAAGCGTAAAGAACCCGGATGTGTTTACCCATTACGTAGCCGGGGTCCTGAATAACCTGGGGTTGGTACATTTGGAAACAGAACAATATGAGCAAGCGGAGGGTGAATTGCAGCAATCACTAAAGATATACAGAACATTGAACGATCGTACGCCCGGCGTATACGTACCGGAGGTAGCAAAAATTTTATATAACCTGGGACATTTATACGGTGTGATGCACCGGTACGAGCCGGCAGAACATAGTTGTCAGGAATCGTTGGAGATATATAGAGAACTAAGCAAGCACAATCCGGATGCATTCGGCTTCGAGGTAGCTATCGGACTGCACCAGTTGGGGATCCTATACAGGCATGCTGGGAGGTATGAGGTGTCGGAAAAATTTTATCGCGAGGCTTTTGACAGCTGTATGGCCTATCATGCCGGGAACCCTTCCTTCATCAGTAGTAAAAGAGGTGTAGAGATATTGTTTAACCTGGTAGAGCTCTTTTTGTTGCCGGCAGTTGCAAAAAAGGCGGATGCCCGGAAATATCTGTTGAAAATAAAGACAGTGCTGCAGCCATATAGGGAAGAGTCGTTTGCTCAGCAGGCTATGGAGGTGGCGGATGGGCTGTTAGGGCAGTTGGGGTAATGCCTGTTTAATTTCCATTAACAATCCATTTGATTTCTGTTGACAACGGAGATGGGCATTCGGAGTTACATTCATAGATTATTAAACCTAACCTTTTGATCTATGAAGAAGACTTACCTCTCAGGCATCGCCGTATGTCTTTTATTTCTCGCTACGGCTTGTTCCAAAAAAATCAGTAACCAAACTCAGACGACTACCGTAAGCAGGGTTCTCACTCCACCACCGGCCACCTGGCAGGAGCACTGGTTTGAACACAACCAGCTATTGCAGCTGAAATTCAATGACACCAGCCTGGCCCTGTATTTCGACAATGACGTGAACGCTTCCATTACCTGGCCCGAAACGTATCTTGCACAGGCCTGGAACTATACGAAGGCTACCTATGGTACATTCGGCAGCGACTCCCGTCTCTGGGCTATCTTTCATGCCGGCAAATACAGCGGCGGCCATCCCTCCACTTATTTCGACGTCAGCCATGACCTGCGGAATGTCATCGACGTGGGTTCATCGGATCCCAATGCCTGGATCAGCGGGACGGGTAATGACATCGATCTTGTCACCCATGAGATAGGTCATATCGTGGAAGGCGCTTCCAAGGGCATCCATAATTCCCCGGCCTTTGGTATCTGGCATGACAGCAAATGGATGGAGATCTACCAGTACGACGTTTACCTGGGTCTGGGCCGTACCTCCGATGCCACCCGCTGGTACAACCTTAAGATCCCTACCACGGACACTTATCCCCGCAGCGGCACGCATTGGTTCAGGGACTGGTTCTATCCCATCTACAACGGCTTTGGCGGGACCGCGACGTTGAATAAATTCTTTACCCTGCTGGCGCAATATTTTCCCAAACACACTGTGTCCAACGGGACTTTTAGCTTCCCCGAATATACCCGGGGTATGAATTTTGGCGAGTTCGTGCATTTTTGGAGCGGAGCGGCCGGCGCTGATCTGAAGCAGCTGGCCCTGAATGCTTTTGGGAACCTGGATGAGAATGGCAATGACTGGACAGTGCAGCTGACGCAGGCTAAGATCGATTTTCCGGGGATAAAGTACAACGATTTTACGGGACAAGGCACTTTGTCCGTGACGAAGGAGAACAGCGGCGGGGCCGGTGCGGCAGAGGGTTCGCTGAAGCTTGTAGATAACAATTATAATACGAAGTTCTTTGTGGGTGGCTTTCCTGTCGGATTCGAGATGCAGCTCACCTTTCCAACGGCGCATGTCATGGGCAGTTATACGATCACCAGCGGCAACGATCTGCCGGACAGGGACCCGAAAAACTGGCAGCTGCTGGGGTCGAATGACGGATTTACATGGTATGTGCTGGACCAGCGCAGCAACCAGGTTTTTGAAGGCAGGAATCAGACGAAACTCTTCAGGACGGGGAATACGACGGCCTTCACAAGGTACAAATGGTATGTGTCTGCCAATAATGGGAGCGTGGATTGGCAGGCGAGTGAGTGGAGGTTGGTGGAGTATTAGCAGTACAAGCGTTATTACCGGTCATAGCTAAATAAGTCGTAAGTTAGAGCCTGGACCAAAACGACACAACATGAGAAAGTTCTTTCCAGGCGTATGTTTACTTCTATTCTATCATCTTACGGCCGCACAAGTTAAAGTCATCAAAGCGGGCAGGTTCATTGACCCAGTGGCAGGAAAGGTACTGGAGCATATCACCATACTGGTGGATCATGATACGGTAAGCCAACTGGGACAGGACCTGCCCGTTCCTGATTCTGCGCAGGTCATCGATCTCAGCGGGTATACCGTTCTTCCGGGTCTTATCGATTGTCATACCCATGTTACGGGCCAGCCGAGCGGGGACTATTATGCGGACATTTTCCGTAAGACGCCGGTGGATGATGCCGTTATGGCGCCCACTTTTGCTTTGCGGACCCTGATGGCGGGATTTACCACCTGCAGGGACGTGGGTGCGCGGGGCCTGGTAGATGTCGCGCTGCGGAATGCGATCAACCGGGGGGATATACCCGGTCCCCGATTGTTTGTCGCTACGCTTTTTATCGGGTCCACCGGCAGCCATGGCGATCTCAACGGCTTTTCACCTTACCTGCAGTTGACCGATGGCCCGAAGGAGCTTAGTGGAGTGGCCAATGGGGTCGACGGTGTGCGGGAGCAGGTGCGGTTCAATGTTAAATACGGCGCGGATGTGATCAAGTTCGGCGCAAGCGCGGGCGTTCTCACCGAAGAAGAAAGTGTCGGCGCACCACAATATACGCAGGAGGAGATGAATGCCATCGTCGACGAAGCGCATCTTTGGGGCCGTAAAGCATGCGCCCACGCTCATGGAACCCAGGCGATCAAGATGGCTGTCCGGGCGGGTGTTGCATCCATCGAGCATGGCAGCATGCTGGATGACGAGGCTATCCGGATGATGAAGGAAAAGGGCACTTACCTCGTAGCGGATATCTATAATGACGACTATATCCTCAGCGAATATGCCAGGCTGGGTTTCCCCGAAAAGATCATCAACAAGGAGCGGCTGGTAGGTAAGGTCCAAAGGGAGAGCTTCCATAAGGCCGCCATGGCAGGAGTTAAGATAGCTTTCGGCACCGATGCCGGCGTTTACCCCCATGGCTGGAATGGCCGTCAGTTCTTCTATATGGTAAAATTCGGTCTCACACCGCTGCAGGCGATACAGGCGGCCACGACGAATGCCGCCGACCTCATCGGCAACGCGCGCATAGGCAGCATCCGCCCGGGAGGTTTTGCGGATATCATTGCGGTAAAGGATGATCCGCTGAAGGATATCAAGGCGTTGGAGAATGTCTCCTTTGTTATGAAGGGGGGAGTGGTTTATAAGACGGAATAGTGGAGGTTGGTGGAGTACCCTTGATTTTGTAGCTTTAAGCACAGGAATAAAATTTAAATACCTTATTCTGTGCGCACATCCCTAAAACGGTCTTGCCAAATTTGTATATGGTTCTTTTTGTTAGCCTTTACACCGGCAGCCAGATGCCTGGCAAAGGATAATTCAGATAGCATTCAGTATTTTATAAGCAACAAAAGTGTCAAGGAATTTATATCCGGTATTCGGTTGTCAGGCATCCATTTTATCTCAGCGGCCAATAACAGGATAAACCTGGGAACGACAACCAATGAATACGGATACATATTGTTTAAGCTCAATACCTCGGCTGATACTGATCTTGCCTATTTGACCATTGACAACACCAGTCTCGACTCCATAAGCATTTTCAGGATCTATGACGACGGCTCCAGCCGCAGGCTTTATTTTGGCGGCACCCTTGTACCCTTCGATACGGAGAGAAATTATGTCTGGCATACAGCGCCTGTGGACAGGTCCGACAGCCCGGTGTATATGCTGGCAGCCATGAAGGCCGCGGCAAAAAATATCAATATCGGTTATTATCTGCTGAGCAAGCCTGAGCTCGATGAGAAAAACAGGAGCCTTGACAGGCTGGTCTACTTTTATATCGGCGCTATAAGCCTTATTGCCGTCGTCATACTTTCGACATTTTTTATATTCAGGAGACTTTCCATAGCCGCCTATTTTGGATATATCATCTGTTTTTCAAGCTGGATAGTTTGTCACTATGGATATTTATTTCCCTTGGCCTATCCGTATTTGCCCATCCTGAATGAGGCGGCCAAACCTGTATTCAGCCTGGGGGCGTGTTTTTTCCTTTTGACAGTATATAGAGCATTGTTTAAAGACGAGCTTCGTAAGCGTCATTGGTTGTATTACCCGCTAAGGATCCTATCGTTTATTTTGCCGGTACTTGCCATGAGTATGCTGTTCCTGCTGGATAGGGGAATTGGCATACAAACCAGGTCCGGCTTGATGATGTTGTGGCAGCTGGGATTGCTTGCAACCCTTGCTTTCCTGATAATAACACCTACCTGCTTTTTTACCAAAGACACCACGGCGAAGATCTTTTCATTGGCTACCCTGTTTACCTGCCTGATGGCCATTTTGCAGTTCTTCTCCAACTTCGGGTACATCAATAACTATTTTCTGAACGAACATGGTATGACAATGGCCAGCCTGGTCGAGATCTTCGTTATGGCCTTTGGTCTGCTTTACAATTTGCTGGAAGAAAAGCAAAAGAAAGAAAGACAGGTGCTGGAATTGGAACAGGTGAATTCCGAAACATTAAAACGGCTGATCACTGTCCAGGATAATGAACGAAAAAGGATTGCAGGGGACCTTCATGACAACATCGGGCCTTTGTTATCTGCCTTGAAAATAAATTTCAGACGTATCATCCATAAAAATGAAGATCAATACCCCAGCGAGCTGTCTTCTAAAACAGAGTCGATCATCGACGATTCGATCGCTGAAATAAGAAGCATAGCGCATAACCTTATGCCGAAGGGCCTTTCGTCCAAAGGGCTGATCAATACACTGGCCGATTATTTCGAAAGTCTCAGACAATTATACAATAAGGACATTGTGTTCCAACATGACGTGCAATGGATCCTTCATACGGACCTTCAAATCAATCTCTATAGGATTATTTGCGAGCTGGTGCTCAATGCCGTAAAGCACAGTAATGCCAAATTGATAAGTATTTGTATCCGGACGGATGAGACGTTGATCTCTTTGCAGGTACATGATGACGGTCAGGGATTTTCGATCAAACCCGATGGGCCTGTGAAGTCGCTCGGTCTGCAAAACGTGGAAGGAAGGCTGTGGTATTTGAAGGGGAAATTCAACATGGAGTCCCTGCCGGGAAAAGGGACGGACATTTATATTACCATTCCCAGGGAAAAAGAGTTGTTATAACTTGATCATCCCCAGGTTGACCGCCTTTAAGATCAGGCCTATGCGGTTTTTAACCTCGAATTTTTCAAATAACCTTGCCCTGTAGGTATCGACCGTCGATTCGCTCAGGAATATCTTTTGCGCGATCTCCATGTAGCTCATTTCCGTACAAAAATATTTCAGCAGCTCCTTCTCCCTTGCATTCAATTCAGGGATGGTATCTGCCTGCGGTTTCCCTTGCAGCTGCTTATGAATATTTTGTGTGATAATGGGGGTATAATAATAACCGAACTTCACTACCTGCTGAAGAGCGGTGTATAACTCTTCCGACCCGATGGTTTTTAACAAATAACCTTTTACGCCGTACTGCAGCATCTGTATTACGCTCGCGTCATCCTCTTCCATGGTGAGCGCCAGGACTTTTATATCCCTGTTATGTTCAAAGAGCCATTTGGCCACCTCGATACCGCCGACGTCGGGCATGTTGATATCCAGCAGCATGACATCCGGCAACCGGGTCTTTTGCTCCAGGTTATGTATAGCCGCCCTGCCGCCCTGCACTGTCCAGGAAACGGTGAAATCCTGGAAACCATTTATCAGGGCCGCCAGTGAATCGCAGAATATCCTATGGTCATCGATGATCGCAACCTTTGTCATCTTTTAAAGATAGACATTTTGCCGTTGGGCATTTCCATGAAAATCTTTCATGGTTTTTCCTGAGGCGTTTTCAGGTTTTCCCATCTGGATGAGCCGCCGGGGCGGAGATATCTTTACCGGGATAAATAATATAGTTCTTAAAATGCTAAAACCTTGATCATGAAATCAAAACATCTCCTATTATCTTGCGCCGTCCTTCTTTCGATGACGGTTGCGCTTTTCTCCTGCGGCCTGGAAGATCTCGAACGCCAGGTCAACAAATCAGTCGATGACCTCACCGATGCAGAACGGCATATAAGTGTCGACGCATCGAATGCGACTGATGTTTTGAGGGGAATTAAAAACGATTACCCCAGGGAAATAAAAGATATAATCAATAACGACGTGGACAGGCTAATAAAAACGTCCATTTCAACCACGAGCGAGGAAGCAAGATGTGACCTTGACTTTGTGAGTAAAAGATTAAAGTTTGGTCTCGAAAACACGATTGTAAAATTGAAAAATTTAGTAAGATCCCGAAAAAATCAAGAACCTTTACCTTTGTTATATTTCAAGCCGTCCTTTTGTACCATAACCCCTGAACAGATTGACCTGAATGAAGACAACAAAAAGCCGCTAAAAATATATGGGTATGATTTTGACGACATCAGCAAAATATCCGTGACGGCATTAACTTTTGACGGTAAGACAAAAGATATCACCAGGTACCTTACCCGACCCACCGATTACATGCTGACACTTAAAACGGACGATCCTTCTATTTTTACGAATTTTAATATAACGAAATTCAGCTACAGAGACTCGAACCTGTATTCGGTGTTGATAGTGCCTAAATCTCCACAAATATGCAAAGAAGAAGATCGAGCTGTAACCCCGATCCCTGACAAGATCAACTTTTTTGCCCATCGGGTAGGGGATGGAGATGGGGATTACGCCGGGGACGTCAGGGTAGGATGTAGTGCCGTATTGAAAATAAGCCAGGACGGACGGTCCATTATTTGTACGATCGGATTCTATGCTGACGAAGTAAATGGCGACACTCATGGTCGATATGATGGTGATCACACCGTCTATACGGCACCTGCAGGAGAAAAAATAAGGAGCATCAATACGCCAACAAGCTATTCTGTCGCCTACGTTCAAAAGGGGAATGATCCTGTTGAGGTTGCCGGTAATGGATGCGTGGTTAGGGCAATTGTTAGAGCTGACCATAAGGGTGACGATGTTCCCGGTTACACCGGCGCTGAAATAGATCTGAATACCATTAATGTTACGCTGATCGAGGATGACAAAGACGGCGCCTGTGTTGAAAAAAGCGCTTATACCCTAGCACATCCCTTAATGGGTCAGGACAGTTCAAAAAATCTTTTGGCTACTCCTTTTAAGGTTATTTCACCGCAGGAATTCTCGATAATTCAGTCAATCGATAAGTTAAAGCTCAAAAAAGAATATTGATCATTTGGATTTCCAAGAGGGTTCCTCCATTCGGAACGGGTGTTTTCCCCGGGTGGAAGTTTTTTCGAAATTGGGTGTTTTTCCCGTTTTTTTAAAATGGGAAAGCGTTTATCTTAGTATCACCTCCCGAAGTACGGACTTGACAAACAAACCAGTCTTATGAATCGTTTTATTGTTACGGCTACCAGTTTACTCCTGCTGCATTGTTCTATTTCTTTACAGGCGCAAAAAGAGATTGGAAATGACACTTTGCAAGGTAAAACAAATCAGTCCGACACGATTGCCTTTGTTTTACGGAATTACACCGATAGTCTGTTGCGTGTCTACCATCAAAAGCGTTTTACCAATGGCGAGCAATTGATGACGAAGGAATATTTCGATAAATTCATTAATAAATACTTTTCATATGTGGTAACGACCAAGGCCGGCCTTCCGGATGGAAATAGTGTTTCTTTGCAACCCACCTCCAATTCGACGACCATCCAGGCTAATCTTTCACACAAGAGTTCAAATGCAATTTTTAACGCCGGGTTACAGGCCGATTATTCCAGCAGCGTTGCCAACTTGTTTTCCGGAAAAGATGTCACAGGCAATACGAGTTTATTTACCAACTTCAGTTTTCTGAATATCGGGACCCGAAAGATACAGTATGATGCAAATCTGGCGATCAATAACAATGACGCTAAGATCCAGAAGATCCGGCAATTCATGGCGGACCTGGATGTAAAATACAAGGTAAGCTATGCTACAGATTCTCTCCCCTACTACAAAGCTATCCATGATCTGGATAGTGTTGCGGCGGAGCAGAATAAAAAGGCCACCGATTCTAATGCCAGGAAGATGATGCTATTGCGGGATGCGATATTTACTGCCGGCGCGAAACTTAAAGCATATGGCTTAAATGAGAGGAAAGCGCTCTATGAGGTCAACGGAATATTGGATGATGTCAACCAGCAATTAAAGGACAGCCTGAAAACTTTGCTGGATACGATGGAGATCAATAACAACGCCTGGCTCTATTTTCGTTTTGGATGGTTTTCTGCGGGCCTTACCTATATGCAACAGCAATTCAAGACCTATGACAGTAGTCTGGCTTTTGCTAAGCGGATCAATGACATGACCTTTAACAATGCAGGGCTCACTATCAGTTACAACTATATTTTTCAGAGAAGCGCGCAGTTTGCCAAAATGAATCCGTCGAAATCGATGCAATCCTGGTATTTCAGCGCAGCCTATACCTTAGGCAACGATTTGAACTATACTCATCTCGATACTGTGGATCTGCTAACCATCCACCAGGTAAGGGGTGGAGATTCGCTCTATCAGTTCCAATCCGATGCCAAGGTTAGGGACATTTCCGGGCAACCCAAGCGCATTAGCTGGAGCCATACTTTCGCCGTACAAACCACGCTCGCTCTCACGCAGTCTAATTTTATGGGTCTTACGACTGCGTTCAGCACGAAAATCAGCCCATTTGCCAGCCCGGTGTACAACGGCACCCTAGGTTTATTATTCCGCTTCATCAACACCGACAGTCAACAATCCAAGGTGAATTTCCAGATCTTTTTACAGTTGAACGACTGGGGAGACAGCAAAGGAACAGGAAAGTCTACCTGGCAGCGGAAGACGATCGGCTTCAGTGCTGCGATACCATTCAGCAATTTATTCTTCTAATCAATAAAACCTTTTCCCAATGCCAGGCAAAAAGAAAAAAGCCGCAAAAAAAGCAATTTCACCAAAGAAGACAGTCCCTGTTTTTTCCCGCGCCTTTCTGAAAATGTTGCATGAAGCCGATTTTCAACCAGCTACCCGATTTCAGGTTTCCTGCAATGTAGAAGGTAATTTACCTGGCGGCACTTTCTCTACCATCGACGAAGCAAATGACTTTGCTGCCGGGCATCGAAGGACACATCCGGGGCACAAATTGACCGTGTCTGCAACGCAAACAAGCTGACGACCGGGGTCAGTCCGCCAGTCCACTGCGTCGCAGCAACTCTTTCATCTCAGGGCCTTTCTTGCCGATCTTCTGCTTGAAATTGCGACGATGCGTTTTCACCGTATTTTCGCTGATATGAAGCTTTTGCGCTATTTCGGCGCTGGAGTATCCTTTTTCCACATACCGCATGATCTCCACTTCTCTTTTTGAGACATCGTTGTGTATCTTCAGGAAATCGTCCTCAAAGGGTGTAGCGGATTTTTTCTTTTCGTTCTTTACGAAATAGGCGGCGCCTTTCAGGACGGTGTCGATGGCGTCCAATAATCCCTCTGTATTGTCCTTTTCTACATATCCGTCAAAGTGGAAGCTTTTCAGGGTATCCCCAAGGTCTGCGTACTGGGTAAGGGCGATGATCTTACAGGCCGTATATTTTTTCTTCAACAGGCCGCAGGACATTTTTCCCTCCAGGTTGGGGATATTGATATCCAGCAATATGAAATCCGGCAATAGGGTATGGTCGGAGTTCAATAAATAACGCGTCTCCGGGAATTCACCTATGCACTCATAAGGAGAATGGATGGCTAAAAAGTTCCGGACGCCATCCCTGAAAAAAGGATGATCGTCAATAATGATGTACCTGGCAGCATGGTTAGTAGTCATATGCAAATGCTTTTTGATGTGCGTTACTGTAAAAGGGGATACGGATGGTGATATTCGTTCCACAGAATACGACCTCTTCATTTTCGGTGGTCATGGGACGGATATTGAAGCTGCCGTTCAGGGTCTTCACCCTCGACCGGATATTGCTGATCCCGATGCCGGCGGCATCGGTTCCATTGATGGGGAAACCCACACCATTGTCCTCGGATATTATCAGCAGGCTTTTCTTCCCAAAGGATAGTACAATTTCGGCGCTGGAGGCTTTTGAATGTTTGTTGATATTGGCAATCAACTCCTGTATGATCCGGAAAATGTTCAATGTCACGGATTGGGATAACTGCACCTGCTGTTCGTTGGTGGAAAAATTGATCCCGGGCGATGGAGTAGAGGTGTCTTTTTCCACACCATTTTCCTTCAGGTCACTGATATACCTTTTTACGATCTCAGCCAGGGGCCAGCGGAGGATATAATCGGGCATCATATAATGCGAGATCTGCCTAGCCTCTTTTTGTACCTGTTCTATCTTTTTTTCTATGATGTGGAGGCTTTCCCTGGCGGCCGGCGAGGCAGTTACCTCCGTGGCCTTCATGTTCAGCAGCGCGTAGCGGACGCCGGTGAGGGTATTGGAAACGCTGTCATGTATCTCCTTTGATATATTCTCCCTTTCGGCCTCCTGCGCGGCAATGACCTGCTTAAAGGATCTTAGCTTGTAAATGGTGTATCGCTGGGCGATGGCAAAAGTAAGCATGGATATCTCGATTAGGATCCCTGTCTGCAGAAGTCCCTCGAGGTTGTACAACCCCGGCGTTATCCCGAGCTCGAGCAGGGCCAGGTTGATGATGCTGCTTATTTTCAACAGGCTGGAGATGAGATAGACCTGGGCAACGGTGGAACCTTTGATGGAATAGGACAGTACGGGGACAATGACGGCCAGCACGGATGCAAGCACGATGGTAAGGAAGACGGCAAGGTAAGTATGATCGATGGCGTATCCATATTTGTTCAGGTCGACGAATACGGGGAAAAGCCCTGCTAAGCCAAGGAGTAGCTTGGCGAGGTTGCCGGCGCGGTACATGGCGGTGTCGATCTTTTTAAGCCGCAGCAGGATCTGGCAGATCTGGATGTTAAGAACGAGGTTCATGCTGGCAAAAAAGGGCGCGGAGACAGTGCTTAATCTGGGATAATCGCCCCATAGATATTGATACCCCAGACCAAAATAGCTGAGGAACCAGGCAATGGCGCTTAGAATATACAGACCGTAGAACAGATACAGGGAATGACGGGTGCTCAGGAAGAACAGCAGACCCAGCACGGAGACAAACAGCAGGATGCCATATGTCACACCATCGATGAGATAGTTCCTGAACGAAACAGAAGGGAATATCCTGCTTTTGTAAATCCTGACAGGCAGAATAAGGGTATGGCCCACCTGGTTGACATAGAGAAAGTATTCCCTGGACACACCCGGATCGAGATAGCTGTTGTAGATAAAGTTCTTATGGATGATCTTCCGCTGACCGAAGGGGAAGAAGTCCCCCAGCCTTCCTAGTGACCTTATGTCTGAATCGTCTTTTTCAAACAACTCCAGTTCATTGATGCGAGGGCTTTCGACGTCGATGACAATGGCGGCGCGGACGCTGTCCTCGTTGCTGACAGTAAAATGGAACCATAGATATTGGCTCGCGATACCGCCATTATAGACGGATCGACCCACTGGCCGGAAATGCTGCTGCTGATATTCCCGCTGTATCGATGCGATGGAGGCGTCAGGGTGGGTGACGGCCAGGTAAGACCAGCTGTCTTTTGAAAAATTATAGCTGTCCGTGTTTTTAATGATGATGGGGGACGCAAGGAGCCTGCCGGAAAGGCAAAACAATAGGCATGGCCAAAACAGCCAGATGGGTTTAATGGGTAACAACGGGGTAATCTTTGATTTGCTCATTAATATACAAAAAATATTTATATCTTAATTAAATCATTAACCCCCACCACCTATTATGGATAATAAACCCCAACCTTCCCTGAACGGAAGACACCTTATCGGCATTTTTTTCGAGTTTTTAGCCGCGTTGTCCCTGCCGGCTATCCTTCTAAAGCTCCTGCTGCTGCATACGTTGCCCTGGTATGTTGTAATTCTGATCATATTCCTTCCCTTCCTAAGCCTGCTGTATTGTATCACTGTCAATGGGCGTATCCGGCAGATAGGATCTGCCTTACCCGACGTCCAATACAATCCTATCTTTCCTATACTCTTCCGTTACGATCCTGAACCCCGCAGGCATTACCGGTTCAAGGACATCGACGGCTTGAAAAAAATATTAAAGGCCAATGATGTGCTGCTGAGAAGACAGGCCAATTTTATCGATGGGCTGATCCTGGGGCAGACCACCTATTTTACGCATGCGGGCATCTATTGTGGCGGGGAGGATGCAAAACGCTCGTCGTGGAAAGGTATGGTCATCGATGCGATAGGAGCCAGGGGGGTAGGTCATTCTCCGCTGGAAGATTTTGTAAAATGTGATGACATTGCGGTGGTGCGATTTTCCACGGACTTTGTCGATACTGAAGATTGGAAGAAAAAGGATAAAAAAATGGATGATTACTATATCACGGAAAACTTTGGCCTGGGCTTTCTGCATAAGCTCCTATACCCGCCGCCGGGCAGCGTTTTTTCCGACAAGACGCCTTTGATAAGGGTGGACACGTTGATAGATCAGGACACGGCTGCCACCTCTTCACCCACACTGCAGCAGCTGGGTCAGCAAGAGCGGGCGATGTTCGACCAGTTGAAGTCGGACTATAGCAAACAGCCTGTTGTCGTCGACAAGGACAATGTCGACAAGTTCATGTCGAATATCCTGGATATAGGTCACGATTATTGGGGGAGATCCTACGATTATGAATTCGACTTTTCGAACCAGGTCACCGTCAGCTGTGTGGAATTTGTATGGGATTGCTATAAGGCGTTATATCCCCTGCACCAGATCAGAAGAAAGATCACGTACTATTTCAAACTGATCAGGACACGGGTGCTGGTGCCCGACTTTTTCCTGACATCCGAGTTTTTTGTTTTGCAATATGGGGGCTCACATTCCCAAAAGGCGAAGACGAGCATGCAATTATATCAGCTTGTACAGAAAAGACATATCCGGTTCTGGAGGTTCGTGGCGGGGATCGTGGTCTCGCAGGTGTTGCTGCTGACAGCGATCTTTTTTCTTTTTTATACGAGTTGTAAAAGATAGCCCGGTACGGGGATGATAATATTCCTTTCCTGTGCGTATCTCTTCATTAGCGTGAGTGGGGCGTCCATGTTTTCATTGGACAGGTTGAAAGTGCCATAATGCATCGGGATCATGACGGCGGCTCCGCTGACATCGAAGGCCGCTATGGCGTCCTCGGGGGACATGTGGTTGGGATGCATGAACCATCGGGGCTGGTAGGCGCCTACACCGATCATGGCCAGATCGGGAGAAAACAGGTGTTTTATGTCTGCAAAATGATCGCCTTCACCAGAGTCGCCTTCAAAATAAATGGTCCGTTCACCCGTGGGCCCGGAGGGATATTTGATGATGAACCCACCCCATAAATAACCATTGAATTTTCCCCCCAGCCGCCTGCAATAGTGCCTCGAAGGTACAAAGTAGATCTTCAGGGGACTTGCAATGGGGTATTGCCTGTACCAGTCGGCCGTATGGATGTTCAGCGGCAGAGAGGTGAATGACCGTAAAAGCGTGTCCATATTAAGCCCGGTGAGCAGGGTGACGTGGGGATTGTTTTTTATGAGTATCCGGATGCTTTTTTTGTCACAGTGATCGGCGTGGTCATGAGAGAGGAGTATATAGTCGATGCCTGAAAATAGTTCCGGCGCTATTGGGGCGGGGGTATGCCGCCGGTAGATCGAGGTATTGAAGAAATGGGGATCGATCAATATTTTAATGCCGTCGATATCAAGATAGAAGGATGCATGACCCAGCCAGATAAGGACATTCTTTTTACAAAGGAACTCGCTGCCGGAATGAATGACAGGCTCATACCGCCGGCCGCAGTTGCGGACCAGGTTGAGCACGTGGGATGGCAACCATCGCAGCAGCCGGATATAGTCCTGGTAAAACGGGAATTCATAATTGACAAATCGTTTCTTTTGGTCTACGGGGGTGCCTTTCCAGCCTTCGGGATGTATATAATTGAATTTTTTATCGGGCGGAATGAAGTCCGTAGGAGGCGCCGGACGCTCCGTGATGAAATAAGCAATGCCATAAGCAACCGAAAGGATGGCGATGGGGATGGCGATGTACAACATAAAGGAAAGTTAAAAACGAAATAACGACAACGAAAGATAGCTTAAAATACTCATTAGTGGGTATTGATAGTCGTGTGTGAAGGCTAGTAATTTTGGAGTGTTAAATCCACCTGAATTGAGCCTCCAGAACTTCAAGCATATTTATGACCTGGTGATCGGGGCCGTAAGTTCCATCGGTACTGCCCTGCTCCTGGGATATTTCAGCAAAAAGCTGGAATCCAGGAAAGTGTCAACCATTGTCATTGTGATCATCGTCAGCGTATTTATTATTGTCAGCAATTATTTTGTAAATAACCTGGTCAATGGCAGCAGCGCGTTCAGGAGATGGATCGATCCCAATAATTATATCGAAGGCTATTGGTTTGAGACAAGTCCGCCTGATACGAACAACATCATCAAGCATGAGACCTTTGTAAAGATAGAGTACAACGACGGAGCATATGTGATCAGCGGAGAGACCTTTGACTCCAGCGGGCGTTCGTATGCCAATTTCAAGTCTGTATCATCGGCTTACTACAACGGCATCCTGTATTTTCAATATACTTCATTTAACCAAACGCATGGGATAGGTCAGGGATTTGACCAGGTACAATTCGACAGCCCTCCGAACAGCTACAAGGCGTTTATTTTCAGCTCCAGCTCGAAAAGGTATTATGGGACAGACGGGGTCCGGATCGATAAGGGACAGGTGGAAGCCTATAAGGATTTCAACACGATAGATGACAAGCGAAAATTTATTTCCGAATTTTTAACCCGTAAAGCGAGATAGTAATGTATGAGGAACAAGAAACACATACGTCTATTTTACCTGGGATGTGAACCGGATGATTATTCAGACCCGGAATACCTTCGATCAAAGGACCATCATCTGCAGATCAAAAAGGACAGGACCCAGCAATTCAGAAAAGGGATAGTCGATCTGGAATTCCTTGCATTTGTCCGGCTGCTAAGGCAGTACAATGTTCCTTTTATTGTTGTCGGCAGCTTTGCCGTGGCGTTCTATAGTGAGGAAAGGATCATCGGGGACATCGACCTGTGGATCGACGGCAAGGCGGATAATTTGAAAAACCTTTGCCGGGCGCTGGCTGCCTTTGATGTACCCGGAGCAGACCAGATCAGCCGGCAGCACCTGTCGTCAAAGAACCTGGTGATCCAGGTGGGCCATCTGGCGGACAGGATAGACCTGTTGATCGACCTGCGGGGGTTTGATTTCCGGCAATGTCTAAGCAGGTGCAATTATTTTTATTATCAAAAATTGGCTTTTCCCATCCTTGGCTTTGATGATCTGATCCTGAGCAAACGGTTAAGCGGAAGAGAAAAGGATATGAATGATATCGCTGTTCTATCACAAACAGGAAGCAAGACTCACCTCGGAAAGAAAGGATAGTTACCCTATCTACGATCACTGTCGGATGATTAAAAAATGCTGTAAAATATGGCAAGGAAAGCTATTTGCGTATTATGTCTCTTTATCTGGGGCGTAGTCCGTTCGCAAAATTATTATCGTGTCAAACGTGTCGGGACCACTGAATTTTTGCTGCCTCCCCGCGGGAAGATCGCCTGTGAAGGGATCTTTCATCAAAAAAAGGACCTGACCTATAAGGAAAGATTCAGGTACCAGTATGTGGCGATCCGGGGGCTGCATACTCCAAGTTATTTCAAGGCTGTCGAAGCCATGGGCAGCGCCGACTATTTTCACAGCAGGATCGTGCCTACAGAATTGCTGCGAAGGAATTATTGCGATATTGTCGTTGGCGAGTATACCCGGGAGAACCTTGGGCGGGTATATGTCTCTCCTGATTCCAACTGTCTGGTCATTGAAGTGGATTATACTGTCATGCTGCAGAGAGATATAACCTTTAATTTCTGGAAGCTGGCTGTTGGGTTGCTGACGAAGCTGTCGGAGAAGGAGAATGTCTATCACTGGCCGAAAGGTATTGCCGTAGCCATTGTCCGTAAAATATTCGAGTTCCTGCCGGCTCCGGCGGAAAGCGTATTGGTAAGATATGGCTGCCGGATAGATAATGATCTCTCTTTTGTCCTGCTGGACCATGATATCCAGCTCAGGGTGGATGGTGTTGAAAGACCAGAGGACGAAAACGGGGATTGGCAATACCGGTTTATCAGCACCAATATTATCAGCCTAACCAGGAATGACGAAGGCGATGTGATCCAGGACCCCTTTCATGTCTTTCACCAGCACAAGCAGCTGCCGGGGAATAAGGTGTCTGCCGCGGCCGGCAATAAGGACATTCTACAGGCCTCTTCGGAAGATATCCAGCTTTCCAATACGCTGAAGACCTGTCCTTACATTTTCTTATGGCAGAACAATTTCAAGAAGAACAATATATGCTGCTCCGTCCTTCCCGATCCAAGTCCAGGTACGGAGAAAGACATCATCCGGGGCAACGCACACCTGGTCCACTATGCAGCGTTGAACGACAGCAGCTTTGATACTATCTATAACCTCGACAGGAGCAAGGCCGACTATTTCTCGTCCTTTGGCTACAGAAACCTCATCGTGCCTGTCATCTGTATTTGTATAAATGGGGATCCTTTGTTTGTTCCCCTGCATACAACATTCGGCCAGCTGTCCCTGCAAAGGTCCCTTCCTTCCGCTGCCGTCATTCACCGGCTTTGGAATGGGAAATACAGAACGTTAAAGAACTATTGGACACCCCCTGTCATTCTTCTTCCCGGAGATGAAATAAAATATTGAAATATGAAATTATCTCAAAACGCCGCGTTCAGGAATTTTTATCAGACACAGGACAATAAAGGTTTCCTGGTGTATGCCAGCGATACGAGCCGGCCGGAATTCGACATGTCCAAGGCATTTACAGAATATACATTCAGGTATCTTCTGCTCTTTTTTAAAGATGCGTTGCCCTTGAGTGACGGCCTGCGGCAAAACCTTCAGCATTTCCTGGACGGCATTGGCAATAACAGTAAAATATTATGGGTGGACAAGCTTGGTGAGACCGACGTGAATGTAAGCTTTGGGATCACCATCGATGCCACGAAGAAGAACATCTGTACGGAGCACCTCATTTTCAACAGGGGCGTCGATCTTAACAAGGTCTTTATCCGGACCCTGGATGATAATGATAATAACCTGACGACGACCGTGCGCTTTGACGAGGTTGCGGGTCTGTTGTCATTTGTTGTAAATGGAGGGAATGTATTTAAGCTCATTGCAAACGACGGCCAGGAGAATTCCTTCGACAGCTGGGTTATTCCCCTTCAGCACCAGTCAACCCTGCTGGGGCTTGCGTCAAAGGCATCCGGTAACAATGTGGGCGCCGTCTGTTTCAGGATCATGCAGCAAACCCATCAGGCGATACAGCCCAAAACATCGCTGGTCAGTCCCAGGACGCCAAACAAGAACGGGCTTTTCAGCTATCATTATTTTGACGATGAGAGCTATAGCCGGAATGGGACGGTGCTGGCGTTGCTCTATCCCTCCCTGTCCTCCAACAACCTCGTGGATGGCTTCAGCTCTTACCTGGAGCTGTTCGTCAATGATCACATCAAGACCAACTTTATAGATGAGCTGGGCAATCATTTTTTGACGCCGAAAGGCAGCTCGCTGATCAGCCGGCTGACTTTTACCAATTTCAACGAGCAAACGGAAAATAAAAGGAACTTCTTCTTTATCCCTCAGGCGGGCGAATCGCTGGACCTGACAGCCGGCGGGAATTTTTTGCTGCTGGGGAATTCGGGGACGGAAAGGGCGGACAAGACAAAGCTGGTATTCCGGGAATTGGAGGAAGTATTGATCCGGGAGAAGGAGGATGGCAGCGTTGAGCATATACCATATGCCGGCTCTCGTACCTCCATTACCGTGGCGCCCGCTGCTACCGTGCTTAATTATTACATTGACGCGGAGAAGAAATCGCTTTTTGACAACAACGCCTCCTCCCTGCAGACGGATGGTAAAAGCCTGCAGGTGTCATACCGGCCTATCCAGGCGGGGGCTGTGGATGGGAGCAAGGCCCTACCCATTATACCCACCCTGACCTTTAGGCAGAATGAGTCTTTACAGGACCTGGAAAAGCTGCTGGTGAGAAGCAGGATAGGCGGATTTGTAAAAGAGCCGGCGGGTGCAGCGGCATTGGACGGTGATAAAAACTTTGTCACGCCACAGGGGTTCCTTCGGTCCGGCCAACGGCTGGACTTTATCAACCCTTCGGCAGGAATGGGCCTGGATGGCAGTCCTGTTCAATTCAAGGTAGAAGGCGTGACGATGACTTCGGATTTCCATCTGTCGCTGTCGAAGGAAGACGTCTTTTTTGTGTTGAAGCCTTCCATGATGAAAAACCCTGAAAAAGCCGGCATCTCTTTTAACATCAGGGATTTTAAGATTGAATTGAACGAGTTCAATCATTTTCCCACCGACCCGTCCCAAGCAAAGGACGACACTTTTATCCTTTTCAAATTCAGCCGGTATTCATTGCAGGAATTATTGGCTGACCCCTCCAAATGGAGCAATTATGGCAAATACAAGCCCAGCCAGACGGATGCTGCTGCACTGGCGGGCGCTGTCCTGGATAAAATGAATTTCCCGGATACGGAGGATTACAAATATTTCAATGAGTCCATTCGTAATGACCGGAACTGGAATGGGGTGGTGGTTTTGAATATACCGATCGACAGCGGGGCGCTGCTGCCGGATGTCATCAAAGGGCTTGCGGGATCGCAGGACCTGCAGGAGAGCAAGGACACGGCGGGCGATGGCGAAAGGTTGAAGCTGCAGACGGGTATGCGGTTCCAGTATGTAGCCTTTCCCGTGAACAAGACGGCCATTTCGGGTGGCGCCGTAGCCATCAGCTCCACTTCTTTTTATGGGATCATCGACTATGATATCCTGAATAAGCCTGATGGGAGCCCTTCTGTCGACTATCCCACCGTGTCAGGTCATTTCCCCAAAAAGAAGGAGGATATAAAGACCTATAAATTTATTCTTACCAAATTACTGGTGAGGTTTGAGAACACGGCCATCAGGAATTTCCAGTCCTTCGCTTTTCTACAGATCCCTGATATATTCGACAATAAAGTCGGGTTTGGGCCATTGTCCCTGTCGCATCCCGGCAAGCCTGGCGACAGCAAGCTCAACCTGATCAGACTTGAAGGGCAGTACCAACGTAACAGTGCGGGTAATGACGAATTCCTCTTTTCGGCCCAGGCAGGCCTTAAGATAGGGTTTGATGAGGGGGTATTGAGAGACATTACCGTATCGAAGGTCTCTTTCTCCTATTCGGCGGGTACGAAAGAGTTTATGTTCGGACTCGATGCCGGCGCGGACCTGAGTTCGTGGAGCATCCCGGACCTTATTTCCATTGAAAAGATAGATTTTCAGAACATCGGGTTCAAGTTCTCGCTGGATGGGATAAAGCTTCCCCGGCTGTCCTTCGACCTGTCGAAGCTGTTGGTTTTTCCTAAGATCAATTTTAATGGGAAGGGCTTTCTAAGCAGCTTCCCCATCCGATTCAGCCATTTCCAGATCTTCCAATTTAAAAGGGCAGCCGACGGGCTTGATTTTGTGAATGGGGACTTCGACTTTTTCAAGCTGCCTGGCATGAAGCTGCCCAACATATCCATCGGTGATCCGGGGAATTTGTTCTCTTTTATATTCGATTTTGACCTCGGCACGCTGGGTGACCTGGAGGCGTTGAAGTTTTTGAAGGGGCAATTGCTGATGGGATGGTCGTTGAAAGGTGGTTTTTCGTTGGGGTTCAAACTGGACGGGCCTTCGTCGGACGGGTTGCATTTGAACCTGTTCGGGGCCCTGAAGATAGATATTACGGAAGTGTCTTACGGTACATTCATGCCTGAGGGGGCCGCTAGCTGCGAAGCTTATTTTCTGCGGCTCAAGGATGCCCGGCTGACCATATTCGGAAAGGAGCTGCCGGGTGAAAAGAAGAGCTTTAACGGCATCATCATCGCGGACTTTTCCAAGACGGCCGGCCCTTCCCATGCGGCAAAAAAGATAGCGTGGCTTATCAATTATGACGACCAGGAGACAGGGAAGCTGGTGCTGGGGGCCGGTCAGCGGATGGGACCGCCTTTGGACCAGGTCAACACCACCGTGGAGGCCATTAAGAATACCAGGGATACTTTCAAGCTGAAGCTGAAAGACATCGATGCATGCGCGGACCCCCATTTCACCGACAAGATCAATTTCAGGCCCGAACGGAACTGGCTGCTGGCTTCCGAAGCTATTTTGCCGGATGACTGGCCGCTGGAGCTGAAGTTCATCTTTAATGACCCCGTGTTATACGGCATTTACCTGGGTTTCAAGAGTGATTTCCTGAGGGGTTTCAGCATCGACATCCTCTATAAGAAGCTGTCGGCGAACCTGGGTGTGTATTCCACTGATATCAGGCTGCCTGATGCCATCCGGAACTATGAGCTGGGGGGCGCGTTTATCAAACTGCCCAATATTGGCGTAGAGATATATACCAATGGGGATTGGAAGGTGGATGTGGGATTCCCAAAGAACAGCAATGACTGGAGCCGTTCAGGTTTTATACAACTGAGGACCACGCCGCCTTTTGTAGGGTTCTTCGGCACCTATATGATGGCCTCCAAAGTGGCTTCGCTTACCTTGTTCAAGGGCTATATAGATGACGGTTATTCCACTGCGCATTTAAAGATCATACAGGCGGGATTTGCCTTGCGGGTAGGGCTTGGTTTTTATCTCGATAAAGGGATATTGTATGTGGGGGCGTCTATCACAATATATGCTATCCTCGAGGGGGCGTTCGCATTTGAGAAGCAGACGGGGCTTACGCAGCTGTTCCCTGATCACTTTGCCCTGCTGGGCAGGTTTGGCGCCCTGGCTGAACTGGTGGGTTACGTGGATTTTGCCATCATCAAGGCTTCGGTGTATATCTCGCTAAGGGCCGAATTCGGGCTGCTGCTGGTATATATAGGCAGGGATGGCATACCTGGTCATAATGCCGGCAAAGGTATACAGCCTGTGATCATGTATATCGAGGGCGAGGTGCGGGTGGAGGTCTCCATCAAGATCGGGTGTGTGAAGATCCATCTCGGATTCCATATGTCCCTGCGGTTTGAGTATACTATTGGCGGGGGAGGAAGTGGCAGTGGTGCCTTGATGGGCTTTACCGGGCTCCGTCTTCCTTCTGCGCTGCTGCCGGCCACTGTGCCTGTCGTACCTGTCAGCATCAGCGATATCAAGGATATCCCCATGGCGTACCTGCCTGCGTTTTCGAAGATAAGGGAAGGGGGTGTGGAAAAGCTGGTGATGATCCATTCATTCATGATCCCTTTTTTCGGCAAGAGCATGGACGGTGACAAAATAATATTTTCGGATACTAATATTTTCAAAGACAGGATTATCAAGCCTTTTTTCAGCAACCTGCTGAAACAATTAAGCGACAATGGCATCGACGATCCGGACAGGTATGAGACATTAAGGGCGGTGTTGTTGAATGGGGCCTGCCGGCAGCATGGAACAGATGTGCGGGTGCATATTTCCGTCACCGGCTATCTGCCGACCTTTATAAAGGGGCTCAATGCCACTGATAAGCCCACGGTGGATGCCGTGCTGCTTCATCATTTTGGTTTCACAGCCGGTGAGCTTAAGCCGGAAGGGACCGACAATTCCATCGTGGGGGGATATGGCGCGGAACTGCTGGTGATCCCCGCTCCCATCGCTAAGAAGATACAGATCGCGGATGCGACGAACAACATCCTGCACACGTCTTCCCCCGACGGCTTTAAGGTGAAGGTAGCCGCGCTTGTCAATGACGGAGAGGGTAATCCTCCCGGAGAAACATTCATCGGGGCTGTCAGGGATTTTGACGACGATACGCTGCAATGGATGGAAGCGTTCTACGATGCCTATAAGACGCAGTTCGTCCACAGGGCCGCGCAACAGCTGCAGGCGCCGGGCCTGACCAATAAAGACATGCGGGAAGAGATCGTCATCCCGGAATTTTTCAAGCTGGCGGCTTTGCTGACATTGGAAGCTTTTTATCATTCCACCAACCCGCGGGAGAAGAATGCCGTACCGTACAATCCCCGTATCGGCATGAGGGATGATGGTCATTTTATGTACGACACGGGTAAGGATTGGAACCCCAATGCTGCCATCGAGCAGGTGGCAGGCCAGCTGAACTATTTTTATAACAGCGGGCTGCGGCTGCCCTTTGAGAAGGAAAAGGACCCCACAAAGGCCATCTATGAATTGCTGCTCCAGCAGCAGGCGATCACACCTATACCGCCGGCTGCGAGAGATCTGGGTGCGATACAGGTCTTGATAGACGACCAGGACCTTACCCGGGAAGTTTTTGCCGGCGATGAGGCCAAACGGCAGATGTTACTGTTTATCGATGGCTTTGGAGGTGACTTCTCACTGGACAATCTCAAAAATGAATTTACAGGGGGAAATCCCGTCCTGTTCACGCGTCCATTCGACCTTGTGCCGGTGACCCTGGCGGTGCAGAACGGCAGGACAGGGGAGAAGGATGTATGCCGGTTCTTCGATATCCCCGCAAAGCTGTCCCAATATTCCAATCAGGAGGTGCGGTATGCTTTTGAGCTCAACTATGCCCGCTATGATAAGGATGTGATCGAGCTTTCGAGCAATAAGCCGCCCTTGCCTGCGCTATCCTTTACCAAATGCCTGAATGTCGAGATAAAGGTGAGGAAGCAGACCGCCAGGGTGCTGGAGATCGTCAATGTCATGGCAAAGGACTTACAGCTCATGAATGCGCTGTACAACGACAGCTATGACATCGGGTCGATCGACATGTATTACAAACAGGAGGCGGATGCCAGCGATCCGTCGGCGACCATCGGGGTTAGCCGGATCATCGACACATTTGCCACTATATGGAAAACGAATCTATCTCCCCGTACTTCGCCGCCTTTGTTCGACACTGACGGGGTGCAGCTGTTGGATGGGCTGGATGGCGGCCGGGAATATTTTGATGATTCCAATAACCCACGGAAGAAGAACTTTATCCGCCTGGTCTGGGAAGCGCTGACCACCAATAACGGCGGATATTACCTGATCCTTGACAAGGACCTGACCCTTCCCAAGGACGCATCCGGCAAAGAGATAGTGAATGCCACGCTGCTCCTTTCGTTTGTGGGCGACCAGCCGGTGATGCCGGCGTATTTTAATGCGATCAAGCTGCCCGCGGGCCCGGTATTGGCGGGACTGGATGACAGAAGCCATTATTTATTTATCGACGGTCTCCGGATCTCGAACAGCATGACACCGGAGAAGGCTGTGCTGGAATATCATCCACGGATCCCGGCGCATACGATGGGGTTCGAGATAGAAAGGGACAGATCGAAGAACACCAAGGCGAACTACCAGAATTATATACCGCTGGAATTTGTTTTGGACAAGATGGATGGCAACGGCGTGCTGTCGGCGGATCGGGTTTTGCCCATCCTGCCTACCAGCGACAATGAGCAGCTGTTGAGGTATAAACACCTGTCGCCCCTGGTGATTCAGGATAAAGCAGCGGACCCGGCAGGAAAGAATATAGACAGGTATTCGGCAGCTGGAAAGAAATACAAGCTGGGTGTCAACTTGCGGGATGTATTTGGGGCGAGGACCAATATGCCCGGGACCTATCTTGCCACGACGGATTATGAGCATTTTTATTTTGACAGACTGTTGCCGGTGGATACATGGCCCCTCATCAAATTCTCTTACTGGATAGCGGGTAAGACGGGCAGCAAGCTGGCATTTACCCTTTCCTGTCAATGTGATATCAGGGAAGTGCTGGACCTGGCGGGCATCAAGCGGCGCTATGCATTGGACGAGGAGATCAATGGCTCCAACGTGGGCGGCGGTCCCACGGATATAGAAAGGCTTCAGGGTCTGATACCGGGCATGCTACAAAATTTATATACCATCCTGGCCCAGCTGACGGATGTCAATACAAAGGCTTTTATCAATGGGGTGGCCGTGCCTGATGAAATAAAGAAGTGGCGGGATATGGTGACTGACCTGGCAGACAAGCTGACGGGCATTCTCACACCGAGGGATGGAAAGTTCTTTATGCCTGCCGGGAATGTAAAAGCTGTCGATGATTTGCCCATAGAGATAGATATGGGGGGCGATCTGAAGAAAGCGTTGGCCATAGTCATCAGGCTTGCCAGGGATGGTCATTTTATCCATGAGGCCAATGACAGTGTATATAAAAAGAATGCGGGCGACCCCTCCCTTTCCGAGCTTACGTCGGCGAATATCTGGGATTATGATATGACGCGGCAGGCGGCTTCCCCTGTTAAATTTTTCAATCCTTCGCCGGATGCGAAGGACAAGTCCCATCTGAAGCACCTGAATGAAGCGGTGAGGAGCAAGACGGCTAACCAGTTCTGCCTGGGCATCTCTTCGGAGTGGCAGACGGTGGCGGGCACGGGGCAGCGACTGGATGAGAAAGTGATCTATATCATCAACGAGGAGAATCTTTCTTCGCTACATCTGGATAACGTCAACGCACAGATGGAGATCAGCCAGGATTGTTATTTCGGTATCAGGCCTGTGAGCAACAGGCTCTGGAGCGGCGATTATACTCCTTCTCTTCCCGGGGCGACGACCAATTCCTTTTCAAATACCGACCTGGACAAGTCGCTAAAGATCGTGCTGGAAAAGATAGACCAATTGATGCAGGCCCGCGTCCTGCCGGGAGCGGACGGTCATGCCGGAGCTGTGCCGGATGAGCTGAAAGCGCTGTACAATCAGCTGATCGGCGCCAAGAAGGCCCTGGTGGAGAACCGGCTGAAACAATACCTCGCCTGGGTGATGGACAAAGCGCATCAGCCTTTGCCGGGAGAGGGGTTGACCCGGGCGTTCAGGGACCTGTTATTGGACGCGCTGACGAATTTTTACATCTACGACGGTATTATCAAGACTACGGTATCCGGTCTGGAAGTATTGGAGGGTACGCACAGGGCGACATTGGACCTGGCGCCATTGGATGATTCACCCACGGCAAGGCAATACAACCTTGCGGCGGCTAAGATGAACCCTGACAGCAAGGAGTGGTATGTGCTATTTGACCAGCGGGAAGGGGTGATGGACAGCATCAACTTCGATGTGCAGCCGAGGATCACGCACCTGGAATTCGATATCCGGAAGCAGGCGACGTCCGAGATAGAGCAGTCCACCTGGATACAGCTGATCAACCCGGTGGTTTTCACGAATAATAAGTACAGCGTGAAGGGATGGCCCAGGATCACGCGGGAATTCCCGGACAAGCCCGTGGTCACCACGCATAGCGCCGGGCAGGCTTATCATGACGGCGACAAGGAGATAGGGGTTTGGGATATCGACAAGGCGGGTCTTTGGAACTACCAGCTTGGGGTCAAGGACACCTATGTTTCGGGGGATATCATACATGTCGACCTGGTTGTCGGGACATCCGGGGGCGCCATTGGATTTACCGGACAGGTCTCGACTTTTGAAGGTTTTATCGCCTATTGGGCGTCCAGGATATCGGATGCGCGTACTGCGCCGGGCGGGTTTGATCCGCTATTGAAAGATTTTATAAGCGATCTGTCTGCCATGACCGGGGACGGGGCCGCTGCCCTGAGAGATGAAATGGGCGGGGAGAGCAGGTATTATTCCTTCGAGCTGCATAAGAGTGGGACGGAATGGCTGATCGGGAAGGTCAGTGAAGGGATCACGGTGGATTATGCAAGGAAAGACGCAGGCGGTCAGCCGGACAAGACGCTTCCTTCCGTGATAGTAGGGCCTTTTAACCTTTTCGACAAAACCAACCGCAACCGGGCCAGCCTGGTACTGCCAAAGCTAAAGGTTTTCAGGAACAGGGATGTTCAGAACGAGATATTCATTTACGAGACGGATACGGTGACACCTCCCAGCCCGGCGACACCGCATATCCGGTACTTCAGTCCCATGGTATTACGGACAGGCGGCAGCTGGGGATCGGATGTGTTTGGGACGGCTGCACAGCCTGTCATACCCCAAGAGCTGGCGTTGAAGGCTACGGCAAAGTACCTGGTGGACACCGCGGGGAAAGATGGGCAAAACAACGACAGGTTCCCCGGGGTTGTAAAGACCCTGCCTGTCATACCTGTTCAGCAGATAGAATGCGGCAGCGGAGCGCGGCCGGATACGACGGATGAGCTGTTCAGGGATTTCGATAGGAACAACGGTTATCAGGGTTTCTCACTAACCGTGTATAACGATACACATTCGGAGGATGACCTCCCTCTCTTTTATATCGACGTATTATTCAAACAAAAATAAACCCCTTTTCTTATGGCACTTGAACTAAATAAAGACGTAAAAATTTCCAGGGACGGCGACGGCATCGTCCGTCAACTGTCTCACGGCACCGCATACAGGCTGCCTGTGATGGAAGCTTTCAACCTCAGCAATAATGCGCCGCCCGCGACGCCGCGGACGCTGGCTGAACATTATCTCCGCGCTGCCGCGCCTATTTTTGGATTTACCTCACCCGAGGTGGCTAATTTTTCCGCCGCACCGGAGAAGAAGGTAGCTGATGTGGGGGTCGAGCTGCGATTTAAAGAGGAGAAAGCCGTGGGGACGGGTGTTACGGTGGCTTATGACCAGACGGTATACGGTCTCCCCATATGGAATGCGGGAGTATCAGTGAGGATAGACGGGAAGAAGATGGGTGTTACGGGGGCGCATAATGCGGCGCATTATAAAATAGAAGCCCATCGTCCGTCCGCCAATGCGGCCTATCTGCCTCATCTTATACATGCCGATACTTTGTCCCGCCTGCTGGGCATTGCTAACAAGCAGGAGCTGGTGACTATCAACAGTACCCGGGCGTTGGTGTATTATTATACACAGGGTGACCGGATAGACTCCCAGGTGGAGAGCCATCGTCAAAAGGACGAATCCACGGGGCTGTCGGGTGTTGCGGTGCCGGATTTTCCTCATCTGCCGCTGCCGCCTGTGCCGGCTGTCATACCTGATGGCAAGCATTATGTGGTGACGGAGGTATTATTCACCTATCCCTATGAAGGATGGGGGCCTCTGAACTGGCGGGTGTTTATCGAGCCGGATAGTGGGGCCGTGCTTTATCTCAGAGCGCTGGTGTCCTGCGCAATGGGCGCCATTTTTCCCACTGACCCCGTGAGCGCAACAGGGTTCCTACACAGCGCCGCATCCCCTGTTCCTACTTTGGATGGTATCGCGAAACTGGTACCCTTATTCGGGCTCAATACCGTCATTCCCATGGGCGCTTCACAGGAGCTGAGCGGAGAGTTTGTTAAGCTGGTGAACCTGGAGCCGCCGAATACGGGTATGCCTTCGGAGAACCCTCCTTATCAATTCAAGTATTCCTGTAATACTTCCAACTTCGCCGCCTGCAGCGCCTATTATCACAGCGATTATTTTTTCAGGCTGATGAAGGAGATGGGTATCGATGTCAACAGTTATTTCAACAACACGAATTTCCCTGTCCCTGTGGACCCGCATGCCCGCGGCGGGCAGGTGAACGCCGCTGCCCCCGGCAATACGGCGGGGAATGGGCTTGGGAGCCTGGTGTTTGGGGTGGCAAAGCCGGGGACCGGAGTGGGTATTGCCGCGGATGCGCGGGTAGTGATTCACGAGTTGGGGCATGCCGTGTTGTGGGACCACGTGGATTCACCCAATTTTGGTTTTGCGCACAGTCCGGGTGATAGCCTGGGGGCCATCCTTTTTGACCCCATCAGCATAGCGCCTGATAAGGAAGAGACTTTTCCCTTTATGAAAGAGTCGGCGGGCCTTAGCCGTAGGCATGACAGGAAGGTGGAAGAAGGCTGGGGCTGGTTTGGTCCCAACTGGGACGATCAGTATGGAGGCGAACAGGTGTTGTCCACTACTTTGTTCAGGGTATATAAGGCGGCAGGCGGCGGCAGTACCGAGCCCGCGGAAAAGATGTTTGCTTCGAGGTATGTGGCCTATATCATCTTAAAAGCTGTGAGCCTGTTGAGCTTTACCACCGGGGACCCGGATGTATTTGTCGGGGCGTTGACGGAGGCCGATGCCAGCACGGACCTTTTCGAAGGTCATCCGGGTGGTGCGCTGAGCAAGGTATTCCGCTGGTCGTTCGAGCAGCAGGGTCTATACCAGGCCAACCGGGGTGGTCTAGAGCGGGGACTACCGCCGGAGGTGGATGTATATATCGAGGATGGAAGGAAGGGAGGCTATACGTATCCGGATCCGGCACCTGAAAAAGATATACTCAAAAACAGCGAGATCTGGAGCCGGCATCAGCCGGATGGTGTTACGGATAATGAGCCTCTTTTGCCGGGTGTGGTCAACCATGCCTATGTGAGGATATGGAACAGGGGTACGCAGGCTGCGACGGGCATCACGGTGAAAGGGTTCCAGTCACGGATCGATCAGCCTATAATGTGGCCCACGGACTGGCAGGCTTTGCAAGTGCCTCTCATCCAGGTGAGCGACAGCTTACAGCCGGGGGGAAGCCTGCTGGCGGGCCCTTTTGCGTGGATACCCCGGAGCGAGCATGACAACCTGCTCTTCTCCGTGAGCGCGGAAGGCGACCGCAGCAATATCGAGATCATCACGGCTGGGCCTATACTCAACAACAGGCTGGTGCTCCTGGATAACAACATCGGACAGAGATCTTTTTAACCTTTTAACCCAATAACGATGCTGACATTACTTATCGTTTTTGTGCTGGTCACTGCCGGGGTACTGGCGGGGCTGATACAATATTTTGTCGATTTTAAGGGATTGCCCATTTATCAGCCGCGTGCCGGCGAAAGCGCATCCCTTATGGGAGAAGCCCAGCCCGACCGCTGGGCCCGGATTATCGCATTCCTGAAAGCTCACTGGCAACTGGTGGGATATCTCGTCACGGGTGTGGCGGGTGCTTTCCTGGTGCCGGTGATCGCCAAGCTGACCAACCTGGACCTGAAGATAGACCTCAACTGCCTGTATGACTGCAGGTGTTTATTCAGGGGGTGGAACCTGATCACGTTGTTAGGATATGGTATCATAAGCGGTTACTCTTCCGTGCGGCTTCTCCGGAGCATTGGGTCTCTTTTTGCGGGCAGGGTGGCAGGCATTGTGCAGCGCCAGCAGCAGGCTGTGACCGACCTGAAAAAACAGGTGGCCGACCTGCAGAAAAATGCGGTTATCCCTCCTCCTCCCAAAGGCGGAGCTGCCCTTGGTGCGGGGCTTATGCCGGAGCGGGCGGCCGTAGTCCCCGATGATTATTTCGACCAGGCCCAGGATGAGCTGGATAAAAAAGAATATTACAAGGGGCTGGACCTGAATGACACCGGGCATCTCTATGCCGGCCTGAACCGTCTCGTAACTGAGACACATATACGTAAACTGCCTTACAAACCTTCCACCTATCTCTATCCTGTAGTGGACCTGTATCCTGACAAGCTGCTGCGCAGTATTTATTCGGGGGTGCCGTTCACGGCGGAAGCGTTGAAGGTCATGGATGAGCAGACGGAGGCGTTGCGTGCGCGGGCACTGGCGCAGTTCAATTCCCTGGAAATGTCGCTGACGGATTATAAAGACCTGGTCGAGGCACAGTATCCTTATAACTGCGAGCATGTGGTGCCGCAATCATGGTTTAACAAGAACGATCCGATGCGGGGCGACCTTCATCATCTGTTTACCTGCGAAGTAAAATGCAACAGCTTCCGGGGCAATAACCCCTACTATGATTTCCCTGACTACGGTATGGATGTCGTCCGGGAGGAATGCGGCAAACGGGAGATGGTAGCTGCCGTACATGAGAGCCGGTTTGAACCCGAAAGGAATCAGGGCGTGGTGGCAAGGGCGGTGCTGTATTTCCTCGTGCGCTACCCCAAGCTTATCACCGGCAAGTATACGGGACAGGATATGCCAATGCTGCTGGACTGGCATAAAAAGAATGGGGTTACGGAATATGAGAAGCACAGGAACCGGGAGATATACAAGGCGCAGGGGAACCGGAATCCTTTTATAGATTTTCCCGGGCTGGCTGAAAAACTAGACTCCCGGGACGTATTTGGGGCAGGAGGTGTTGAAAGCCTGCTTACCATTGCAAGGACTTCGCCCAACCTGCCGGCTGCGCCGGATGATGAGCCGGCTGCTGTGGGTTTCTTTAACGCGGTGGGGATGGCCGGGTTGCAGCCTTGTGTAAAGAACCCAAACCCGCAGCCCTGGACGGTATGGCGGCCCGCGGCGTGCCTGAAGGTGCTGTTGCAGCAGATAAATACGCTTGCACCCGGCCGCGACAAATCCGCTGATGGGTTGATCGGAGATGCCGCCCATCAGGCCAGGCAGTCGGATCATAACCCCTGGGTATGGGATGCCGATGCGTCCAAGGGGGTGGTGACTGCGTTGGACGTTACGCATGACCCGGCAGGGCAATGTGATTGCAATGTGCTGGCGGCTTCATTTGAAAGCAACAAAGACCCAAGGATCAAATATGTCATCTGGAATAGAAGGATCATGAACTCGTTGCCGATGGATGGGGCCGATCCCTGGACATGGCGGCCTTATAACGGAAGTGATCCTCACACCGGTCATGTCCATATTTCCGTCGGGTGTGAGAAAGAGCGATATGATGATGTTTCTCCATGGACGGTGAGCGTGGTATGATCCGGTAATTTTTTTAATAAATTTTTATATGAAAAAACGTATTTTTTTTATGGGCATCGTTTTGCCTGTGTTGGTATATCTTTCCGGCTGTTGCTGCTGTGGCGGCCCGGGCCCTGAAGAAAAACATCATGATGAGGCGACGGTCATGTCGCTGCTGTACCAGCAAAGGGCTGCCGAATACCGTGCACTATGCCTGCAGGCTTTTAATCTGGCAAGGGCGCGGGTGGACGAGGCGCTTAAGAACGCCCATGCCAGAAAACTGGCGATCATCACCGATCTTGACGAGACGGCGCTGGACAACAGTGTCTCGGGTGCGTGGGTGTATTTCCATGATACGACGAACAGCTTTCCCCTGCTGCTGCAATGGTGGCTGAAAGGGATCGCTGACTCTGTCCCCGGCAGCGTGTCATTTTTTACCTATGCCTTCAGCAAGGGTGTCGATGTGTATTATGTATCCAACCGGCCGGACAGCTCCGCTATCGTAAAAGCGACGATGAAGAATATGAAAAGTCTTGGGTTCCCCCTGACGGGGGATAACGACAGCAGCCATTTCCTTTTTTTAAAGCCGCATACAAAGTTCAACAGCAAGGAGGCGCGGCGCAAGTATGTTGAGGGGATTGATTCGGTCATCGTATATCTGGGGGATAACCTGGCGGATTTGGATGCATCCTTTGACGGCGTGTCCAGGGAAGATCGCAGGGTACAGGTGGACAGGCTTGCGGGGATGTTCGGGGGGCGTTATATTGTATTCCCCAATGCCGTATATGGGGACTGGGAGAATGCCATGTACCGTGGGTTTCGCGGTGTGGGCAGTCCGAGCCTAAGACAGAGGGATTCCATGCGAAGGGAGTTGCTGGATACGATGGGTAAGGATTTTTAAATACCGTGTTTTTCACGTTGTCGTAAGAGGGCTGGGAACACCCATTTTTAGCAATTTATTGTGTCACACCAACCTAAACCCATCTCCATCGAACAACCCCAGATCCCCCAGCTTCAGATGCGGGATCACCAGCAACGCCATGAATGACAGCGTCATAAAAGGCGCACCCAGCTGCGATCCCATCCTTTTGGCGAGCTGATCGATGGCCGTATAGGCATCCGCCACCGCGAATCCATCCTGCAAGCTCATGAGACCGGCCACCGGCAGGGGCAGGATCAGCTCTTCCCCCTTGGGGTCGACACAAGCCAGGCCGCCTTTATTGGCGATGACCATATTCACTGCTTTACAGATGCTTTCGTCGTCCACGCCCACTGCTACGATATTATGACTGTCATGGGCGACGGAAGAGGCGATGGCGCCGCGTTTCAATCCGAAGTTCTTTATAAAGGATTTGGCGACAGGGGCGGGGTTGTAGCGGTTGACTACCACGATCTTCAGGATGTCTTTTTCCGGGTTGCTTTGCAGCTTGCCGTCCTGTGGCTGTACGTCGGCCACGGGTACAATGAGCTTGTTCGTGATCAGCTGTCCGTCCAATGCCTCGATGACATATACCTGCTCTACATTCTCCTCTTCACCCCATTTGTTCAGGAGATAGACGAAGTCGGCCAGGGTCTTTGCGGTGGCGTTGAAGTTGTTGATAGGGGCTGCTTCCAGTAATGATGCACCACTGACAGGAGGAGCCGAAGGTATCAGGTGAGTGGAAGCGATCTTCGACACGCCATTGTCAGCTACCAGCTGGCCCTTGATATAAGTTTTGAGGACTTTAAAGTGCTGTAGGTCTTCTACTATGATACAGTCGGCGGGATCACCCACCCGCAGCAGACCGGAGTCCAGTTTGTAATGTTCGACGGGATTGAGGCAAGCAGCTTTCAGCACATTAAAGAGAGGGATGCCCTTTGCAACGGACCGGGCGCAGAGCTGGTTGATATGCCCCAGCAGCAGACTGTCCGGATGTTTGTCATCGCTGCAGAGCATCATATTATCGGCGTGGTCGGCCAACAGGGGGGCTAAAGCTTCGAAGTTACGGGCCGCGCTGCCTTCCCGGATGAGGATCTTCATGCCATGTTGGAGCTTGTCCAGGGCTTCCTCTGCCGTAAAGCACTCGTGGTCCGTAGTGATGCCGGCATCAATATAGGCCTTGGCTTCCGCGCTGCGCAATCCGGGTGCATGACCGTCAACAGGCTTGCCCAGGCGGTGGGCAGCTGTGATCTTGGCCATCACTTCAGGATCTTTGTGCAGCACCCCGGGGAAATTCATCATTTCGCTGAGGTATTTGATCGCTGGTTTCTTCAATAGCTCTTCCACCTGGTCGACACCCAGGGTAGCGCCGGCCGTCTCGAAAGTCGTGGCGGGCACGCAGCTGGGAGCCCCGAAATTGAAATAAAAGGGGACTGTGTTGCCGTTGCGGATCATAAACTCCACGCCGGGGAGACCACAGACATTGGCAATTTCATGGGGATCGCTGACGGTGCCGATAGTGCCGTGCACGACGGCCAGCCGGGCGAATTCGGAGGGGATCAGCAGGCTGCTCTCTATATGGACATGAGCGTCGATGAAACCGGGGAGGATATAGGGTAGGGTTGCGGGGTCCAGGGTAGCGCCAGTATCCGAGGTTGCGCCCGCATCCAAAGTGGCGCCGGCATCGGGGGCAGGGATATTCTCCAAAGGGGTAATGGATTGGATGACTCCGTTCTCGATGGTGACTTCCGCAGGGTATATCTTCTCCGTGAAAATGTCTACTAACTGGCCTGTGATCCGGATCATGGGTATTAAGAATTTATATATGTATAGGCTTTCGGACGGGAAATTAAAGAAATAATATCTTTAAGCCACAAATCTTATATATGAGCACATTGAGAACCATTGCATTCGCCATTATATTGCTGGGGGCCGCCCCGGCGGTAAAAGCCCAGACAGCCGAAGAAATTATTGCCAAACATATCGACGCCCTGGGTGGAAAGGAAAAGCTCCAGTCCATCAAGACGATCTATATGGAAGGGGTCGCGGTGATGAACAATGGGATGGAGATCGACACGAAGACCTGGAAGGTAAAGGATAAGCTTTATCGCCAGGAGATCTCCTTTGGGGTGGGTAATGTGGTGATCATCGTTACACCTGAGAAGGGCTGGAGCTCCAATCCCCGCAGTGGCGGCGCTTTTACTCCTATGCCTGATGAACAGCTGAAGAATATGCAGCCGCAAATGGATCCGGTAAGTCCGCTGGTGGACTATGCTGCCAAAGGCGGTAAGGTGGAATTGTTGGGAAAAGACACGGCGGCCGGCAAAACCTGCTATAAGCTGAAGCTGACACCTGCCTCGGGGCATGATATCACGTATTACATCGATGCACAGAGCTACTATGTGGTGCGGGAGACCCGTAAAGGGGGTGGAATGATGGGCGGTGGCGGTGGTCAGGGCCGTCGTGATCCTAATGCGGAATTCAACATCGACCTCGGAGATTATCAAAAGACACCGGATGGATATATATTTCCCAATACCATCATTGTAGGAGGGGTTGGCGCTAAGACCAGCATAGAGAAGCTGGAGGTGAATAAGCCGGTGGATGAGGAGAAGTTGAGTAAGCCGGGGAATTAAAAAAGCGTCCAGGTTGATCAGGTGCGAGTTATGCACCCGGATCGACGCTCCGGCACACGGAACCCAACGCGCTCGCCAAGATCGAGGAAAATGTCGAAAGCAACCTGATTGCACTCACGGTAACGGCCGCGAGCGCACTCGCTGCATTTGCGGTAATGCGGAAAAACTGGAAATTTAAGAACAAAGGTTGAGGGAAAATAGATTGATAATTTGTAAGGGTCTCCTCTAGGATGTTAAATATATTTTATTATCTTTAATATATATTACCCCTACTCAATTACCTAAAACCTCTTAATTCTATGAGTAAAATTATTACTCTCTCACGCCTATTCTCTCCCGTTCATCAACGATTTGCAATATTTATGACAGAATGAGCCCAGGTCTTTATATGCCCTAATCAGCCGCTTACTTCTCTGAGCGTCCAAACCCCTAAATGCAGCTTAATTTTATGCATCTATCTCAGGTTAGACCGTTCATTGCTGTCGTCTGTATCAGCATAGTCTTTTTATTGGGAGATCTGGCGCCGGCAACGGCACAGGCGCCCGTCATCAATTCTTTTAGTCCTTCTACCATTTGCCAGGGCGACGTCATTACCATAAAGGGCGTCAATTTCACAAAGGCTACCGCCGTGCAGGCGGGAAACCAACCCGCCGGCAATTTCAAGATCGTCGATGACAATACAATTACCGCCACCGTCTCCGACATCGCTACAGATGGACCTGTAACGGTGACCAATGACGTTGGTACGGGAAGCTACGGAACGCTTACGGTGAAGCCAGCGCCTCGTCCGGATTTGACGCATGTGTCGCCTGCGGATGCTCCTTTCACCAATTGTGATGGCAATGCCTCCTACCTGCTCAATGTCAGTAACAGCTCATCTACCACCGGAACCGGTAATAATTACACTATCAACTGGGGTGATAATACGCCCGTTTTTAGTCAGACAGACTGGCCTGCCGGTGCGCAAACCAGTCATCAATATACTGCTCAGGGTTATTTTACCATTACGATCACAATAGCTCCCAGCGACGGCTGCACAAAAACCAAGACGATCCAGTTTTACAATGGCACCAATCCGTTGGGTAGCTTTACCACGACCACATCCACGACAGGTCTTTGCGCACCGGCACCAATCGAATTTCAGATCGGCAATTGGTTTAAGAACTCCACCGGGACCGTCTACGAGGTGAATTTCGGGGACGGGACACCGATAGTTACATTAACTCACCCTTTGAATGCGACGAATACGGTTCAGCTATTATCGCATACGTATATTAAAACATCCTGTCCCAATACAGACTTTACAGCTACGCTGAACGCAGTTAATGGTTGCTATACTACCCAGTATACCCTCAACCAGATCATCATCCGGACAAAACCCCAGGCCGACTTCGCTGCGCCGGTCAACCCGGGCTGTGTCAATATGCCTGTCTGTTTCGTCAACGAATCGACGAATGGTTACAGCGGCAATGCATGTCTTACTACGACCAATTATCTATGGGATTTTGGCGATGGAACAACCTACACCGGTGCAGTGCCTCCCTGCCATCAATATGCAGCGCCGGGGACATATTCGGTTACGCTGTCGGCCAGCAACAATACCTGCGGCAGCAGCACAAAAACAAAGCAAATCACCGTCCTCCCCGTTTCGCCTCCTCCGACGGTTAATGCTGGCGTCATCGTGTATTGCCAGGGGCAGGCGGCCGTTCCGCTTACGGCTACGGGTACCGGTCTGCTATGGTACACGTCGGCAACTAACGGCATAGGCAGCTCTACTGCTCCAACGCCTTCCACCGCCACTACGGGCACCAGGACTTATTATGTAAGCCAGACCATTCCAAACGATTGTGAAAGTCAACGGGTGGCGATCACTGTCACGGTCAATGCTTTGCCTGGCGCTCCGGTGGTATCTTCCCCCGTGCAGCTATGCCAGGGGCAAACAGCGGCCCCGTTGATCGCAACAGGATCGGGATTATTATGGTATACGGTTGCGACCGGCGGAACAGGGGTGTCCACCGCACCTGTTCCTTCCACGGGCTCCATCGGAACGACGACCTATTATGTGAGTCAGACGACCAATGGGTGTGAGGGTCCCCGTGCGGCTATTGTGGTGAATGTCACCGGGGTGCCTACTATACCCGTTGTTGTTTCACCTGTCACTTATTGCCAGTACCAGGCAGCCAGCCCTCTCAGCGCGACAGGCTCGGGATTATTGTGGTACACTGTTGCCACGGGTGGTACAGGATCGCCCTTAGCTCCTATACCCTCTACCAGCACAGCCGGAACTACCACCTATTATGTAAGCCAGGGATCAGGGTGCGGCGAAAGTCCGCGTGCATCCATTGTAGTGAATGTAAATGCTGCTCCGACAGCCGCCATCAGCTATCCGGTGACTATGCTCTGTAATGTCATTGCGTCACCAACAAACCCCAATCCACCCGTTGCGGCGGTACAGACGGGTGATGCAGGCGGCAGTTACTCCATTATCCCGACAGCTGGGCTGCCCATCAATCCCAATACAGGCGAAATCAATCCTTCCGGCGCTGCGCCGGGAACTTACACCATCAAATATAGCGTCAACGGCGCTGTGAGCTGTGGCGTCTTTACGGCTACAACCACCGTGACTGTTACCGCTGCACCTACGGCTACCATCAGTTATCCGGGCCTGTGTACTTCCGATGCTGTCACGGCCGTGAAGCTTACAGGGAGCACTGGCGGCACTTATTCTTCAACGGCTGGGCTTAGCCTCAATGCTGCTACCGGGTCGATCAACCCGTCACTCAGCCAACCGGGCAGCTATACGGTGACGTATACCATCCCAGCATCTGCGCCCTGCCCGGGGTTTGTCGCGACTACGAGTGTAACTGTTACGCAGGCGCCTTCAGCTGCTATCCATTATCCGACAAGCACTCTTTGCAACGTCGCTGCTTCACCCGCGACGCCCAATCCACCGGTGGCCGTGATACAGACGGGCGATGGCGGCGGTAGTTACACTATCGTACCGGCAACCGGTCTTTCAATCAATCCCTCCACCGGCGAGATCGATCCATCCGGCGCTATGGCTGGGGTGTATATTATCGAGTACAGGGTTGCGGGAGCGGGAGCCTGCAAGAATTTTATGACGACGACCAGTGTTACGGTCACTACTGCTCCTACGGCGGTCATCAGCTATCCGGACCTGTGTACATCCGACGGGGTGACACCCGTGAGTCTCGCAGGCAGCGCTGGCGGCACTTATTCTTCGACTACCGGACTGGGCCTGGATGCCATCACCGGATCGATCGACCCGTCACTCAGCCAACCGGGCAACTATACGGTGACGTATACCATCCCAGCATCTGCACCCTGCCCGGGGTTTGTCACGACTACGAGCGTAACCATTACACGGGCCCCGTCAGCGGCTATTCATTATCCTGCAACCACCTTCTGTAATGTCATTGCGTCACCGACGACGCCCAATCCGCCGGTGGCCGTGATACAGACGGGCGATGGCGGCGGCAGCTATTCCATCGTACCGGCAACTGGCCTTTCTATAAATTCCACTACAGGCGAGATCAACCCTTCCGGCGCCGTAGCCGGGATTTATACCATCGAATACAGGGTTCCGGGAGCGGGAGCCTGCAAGGTTTTTATGACGACGACAACCGTGAATGTCACTGCTGCACCTACGGCTGTCATCCAATATGCCGGGGCACCTTACTGCCGTGCAAACAGCGCTCTTCAACCTGTATCTTTATCCGGAGTGGCCGGCGGCGTCTTTACCGCAGCTACAGGTCTTTCCCTGGATGCAACGACGGGATCGATCAACCCCTCTCTCAGTCAACCAGGGATCTATTCCGTCACTTATACCATTGCTGCTTCGCCTCCTTGTCCAGGATATGTAACAACGACAACTGTGGAAGTAGCTGACTATCCAACCCTAAGTTTCGCCAGCCCCGTTCAATCCATTTGCTCGGGTGGGACGGCTCTTTATACGCCTTCTTCCAATATTGCCAACGTCACCTATCAGTGGTATGTGGTAGGGCCCTTGCCTCCGGATGTGTCTGGTGCCTCTTCCGGAACATCCTCGGGACCGGCAGCCTTTTCCTTTACGTTTACCAATTCGGGCGCCAGTCCTGCCACACTGACCATTCGGGTAGTGCCCACCAACCCTTCTCAAAATCCCTGCCCAGGTCCGCCGTATGACCTGATCCTTACCGTCAATCCAATCACCCCCGCACCCGCATACAAAATATTCAATTTCTGTATGGGAGATCCGTCAACATCACTAAGCATTCAGCCCCTGCCAGGAACCACGATAAAATGGTATGATGCCAATGGAGACGTACTGCCAGCGGCCCCGGTCATTTCCACTTCAGTGCCGGTGCAATTCACTTATTATGCGACGCAGACCAACGGCACGGGATGTGAAAGTCCCAAAACCCAGATCCTGGTCATCGTGAATCCAACACCTAAAATAGCCGGTTCTTCTTTTACGAATCCCACCGTGTGCGGTGTGCCTTCCGGGGCCATAGTATTGAAGATAACGGACCTGAATGACAACCCTGTGCCGAACCTCCCCGTGACAGTTCACTATAACAAATTCCAGCTCCCCTATACAGCGCTGCTGAGCACAGATGCTTCCGGGAATCTGACCATTCCTTTGACAGCCGGCACCTATTCCAATATTTATGTGGACGCCACTGGCTGCGTATCCCAGAAAATACCCGATGTGTTTATCCTGAAGGACCCTACTCCTCCCTCGGCCCCGGCAGTGGGCTATAATAATCCCTTGTGTAGTGGATATCCGTTGACGCTGACAGCGCTTTCCGCGGCCAGTCCTGTACCGGGTCCACTTGAATATGTATGGGCGGGACCTGCATTCGGGCCCTTAGCCGACACTATAAATAAGTCCGTCATCACCTTCCCCTCTGCGAGCATGTCGGATGTTGGGACTTATATCGTGTATGCCATTCAAAATAATTGCATATCTGCTACATCCAGTGTCTCCGTCGCAATCCGGCAGTCACCTTCAAAACCTTCGATCGTCACTAAAAATCCGCTGTGCGTAGGAGATGATTTGCATCTGCAGGCATTCAGCACCATTCCGTCGGGGGACAATAACCTGGAATATGCATGGAAAGGTCCGGGGACGGGATTCCCGGTGAATAGTCCTATTGCCGGTGTCGACAAAGTACGGCTGGAAGACGGGGGTGTCTATTCCATAACGGTTACCTCGCCTGTCACTGGCTGTAGCATGACAACGGATACCTTGATCCGGATTGGGGGATACCCGATCCTGAAGTTTGCAGAGGACACATTGACTGTACCCACCGGATTCCTTTTGAGCGCAACGCCAATTATCGTCAATGCTGCCGACCCGGGCATACTTCCCATGGAAAAATTTATATGGACGCCCGCGGAGGATGTCAGCTGCAATAATGCCGTATGTGCAACACCCATGATCAAAATAAAGGAAAACGCCTGCTATAATGTTACGGGCATCAACAGCTATGGCTGCAGCGGCAGTACGGCCATCTGTGTGAAGGTCTTTTGCAAGAGCTCCCAGGTATTTATTCCCAATGCTTTTGCGCCCAGGGGCGACATCGGTGCGAATAGGATATTGATGGTAAGGGCGACCGGTATCTCTTCCGTCAGGTCCTTCCGGGTATTTAATCGCTGGGGCAAGGTGATGTTCGAGCGAAGCAACTTCCCGCCTAACAGTCCGGATTTCGGTTGGGATGGCACAGTCAATGGACGATTGGCGGATTCCGGTGTATACGTGTATACTGCGGAGGTTCTCTGTGAGAACGGCGTTCCCTATACATTTAAAGGTAATGTGACATTATTCTAAATAAAGGAGCTATGAGAGCGTGCTATAAATTCTACTTACTTTTCCTTGTCATTTCCTGGAAGGGAGTGGCGGGCCTTTCACAGGATGTGGGTTTTTCACAATTCTATGACCAGCCGTTGCTTCGCAATCCAGCCCTGGCGGGTATCTTCACCGGTGATGTCCGGCTTTCCACCTCTTTCAGGAATCAATGGCAAAGTGTTACGGTGCCATATACCACTTATGGATTGAGCGGTGAGATAAAGATGCCGGTCAATGCTGCCCCGAATGATAATCTTACCATCGGGCTTCAATTGCTGAGAGATGTTGCGGGGACCTCCAACTTCAGCACGTTGCAAATCCTTCCGGCGGTGAATTACAGTCTTCCGCTCAGCCGCGAGAATACTTCGTACCTGTCGTTCGGGGTGATGGGGGGATTGATGCAGCAAAGGTTCGATCCGACAAAACTGGAATTCAATGATCAATTCATAGCTGGCAGCAATGGCGCCTTTTCCATTCTTCCTGTAACGGGGCAGGTATTCGATAATACCAGCGTCAACTATCCGGACCTGTCCATGGGTATCAGCTATAATGGATCGGTTGAAGGTACGGTCGATTATTATGTGGGAGCCGGTGTTTTTCATCTTACCAGGCCGAAAGTCGGATTCTTCAAAGACAATGCGATCATCCTGAACAGAAAGGCGGCTTTTAATTTCGGCATGGCGGCCAGGACGAGCGAGACTGATCAATTCATCGTGTATGGAGATTATTTCAGACAGTTCGACTATAGTTTCAGGCCGGCGGGTATCAGCACGCTGCAAATTGGGATGATGTTCACCAGGGATCTTTGGGGTGAGGATGAGGATACTCCTAAGGGCGTTACTATCGGAATGTTGTATCGGTGGAATGATGCGGTCATACCTGTCGTACAGCTGGAGGTGTCGAGGCTGATGGTCAGCGCCAGCTATGATGTCAACGTAAGCAAGCTGGTGGGAGCTTCTCATTATAGGGGTGGGGTAGAAGTGACAGTGACGTATAAGGATTTTTTAAACAGCCGTAGAAGGGCAAAAGGCCCCATTCCTTGTCCGAAGTTTGGAGGACACATGCCGAATACGCGGTTTATCGGGTATTGAATTTATCGCTCGCAATGGGAGTGGAGAAAAAGGGTGCCAATTGCTTTTGACACCCCTTTTTTATTATTGGCTGCAATGTCCGGGACCGGTGAGTCCTTCGTTGTAGTTGGTGAGGGCTGTGACCAGCGTACTTGTTACGGCGGTGGACAGACTTCCGCTGCCGACAGGCGGAATAACCAGACCGCCGATCAACGCATCGGCATCAGCTATGGACTGTGCTATTGACGAGCCATCTGCACCGTTGGCAATATTTAATTTTGCTGCTACCAGCTGATGGGCTAAGGCAAGCAATCCATTGCCTCCGGCCGGCGTGTTCAAAATGCTGCAAAGCTGCAGATCCGTGTAGGTTACGGTGCCCAACTGTAAACTGTTTACCGGCCATGTGTCGGTGTTATTGCCGGCGGCACATCCTACAGGACCGTGTGTTTTCCAGTATCCCTGGGTAAAAGTGCAACCTAACTGGGTGCAAGGTTGTGTGGAGCAGGTCAATGTGGATGAAAAGGCGCTTTTCCCCGATCCGGAAACAGGATCATTATGGGCAAATGCGCGGAAAACATAATCAGAGCCACAAACGAGCTGCCCGGTGCAGCTGCTTGACGCTCCGCAATCATCAAACAAGTTTTCCCCCAGATTTACAGTAATGCAGGCATTAGGGGCAAGCTTGTAATTCGAACAGCCCGGCACACCTGAAAATGAGGCTTTGCAGAAGCTGGAAGCAGTGCCGGGGCTGTCGGAATTAGCCGGCCAACCGTAGGCAACGTATTCCGACTTTTCCATCCATTGGATCGAGACACCCGCGGGAGCGCCGGAAGCGCCGGCACATACCTGGATATTGATCGACGCGGCGGTGGAAGTTCCGCAGGTAAGGGTAGGAGCGCTCAATGGTTTCTTTGTTGCCGCTCTGGGGACTGAGCTTCCGTTGCTTATAGTATCGCGCTTACAGCTAAAGAAGATAGCTATGGCAAATACAGCCGTTATGGTAATATATGTTAGATATTTCATGATCTAGTATTTGGTTAGGGTTGTTTAATAAAGCAAAAGATAATCACCGGGATTGCATGGGGCCGCCAGGCGGGGAATTGCATCTTGTAGATGAATGGCAAGGAAGTAAATGCTTAGTCATAATGCAAATACGGTTAAGGGCTCGCAATGGGGCCCGGGTTGGATAAGCCTTACCGATAAGGCCAATCCATGGTCTTTGATTGTATTAGCCGAAAGAGTAGATCAGAGGTTTTGATGCCTGAGGGATATTCCGGAGATAAGCGAGGTCTGCGAATGTGGTCAGAAGGGATAACAATAAGACAAGAAAAAAACCTGGAGGTCCTAGTGACCGGGAATATTTAGGTGGACAGCCTGTAACCTTACTACGTAATTCCCCGATCCCGATAACAATAGAACGGGAACTTTTCCGTTTTATAGAATTCAGGGGACCCTGCGGGGTTCCCCATCCTATACAAAAACCAAGACCCGTCAGTATGAAAAACCCGGCCACACCCTCAGCTGTTGAGAAGCTCTATGCCATTGTGCGTCAATGGAAAGTAACAGTACTTCTCCTGGCAATCCTGGCCGTGGGCCATGGGGCCGGCGCCCAATCCTTCATCGGCTACGGCTACGACAATTACTCCGGCATCAATAGTGTCATCCTCAACCCCGGCATGCTGGCCGGCAGCAAATACAAGGTCAATGTAAATATCATTTCCGCCAGTGCACTTGCCGGGAATAACGCCTACGAGCTGGATAGGAAAAACCTGTTCAAGCTGAAGTTTTCCGACCTGTCCGAAGGCAATGGCTATTATAAGGCTACCAATAAAGAATACAAATACGTCTATCTCAACACGGACATCCTCGGCCCTTCGGCCATGTTCAACATCGACCGGAAAGACGCTATCGGGATCATCACCCGCGTCCGCACCGTCGGCAACATCTTCAACCTTAGCGATCCGCTGTTCAGGCTGATGGGTACGGCAGATCCGAATTATTATAACACCGACCTTATCAACCGGAGCCTGCAGGTGAAAAGCATGTCCTTTGCGGAAGTGGGGCTTTCTTTCGGCAGGATACTTATGCAAAAGGACCATATGCTCCTGAAAGCAGGTATCACGGGTAAATATATTTCGGGTATCGCCTATGGCAGCCTGTCCACGGGACAGATGACGGTCAATCTCGACCCTGCCAACACCATCTTTAAACTGCAGGCAGAGGTCAATGCCCGTTATTCGGCGAATATGGACGACCTGGGTAATGGCGCCAATCTCCAGGATGCCCTCACCAAACATAATGGAAAGGGATGGGGCGCGGACGTGGGGCTGGTGTATGAATGGCGACCGGACCCTTTTGGATATAAATTACGATTGGGTCTCTCCCTCACGGATCTTGGCGCGGTGAATTTTAATAACTCGCCTAACGGTAAAATATACACACTGACGGCCGACGGTCACAATGCGCAAGAGCTTCAGAAGAAAGATGGAGAAACCTTTAACGACTATTTCACCCGTCTGCAGACCGCGGGTCTCGTCACCTCCAAGAGCGGTGTCGAAAAGATCAATGCCAGGCTGCCCACGGCCTTACACCTGAATGGCGATTACAACATCTACAAACGGCTTTATATCAATGCAGATGTGTTATTCAATACGGTAGCCAATACGAACCAGGTGACGCCGAACTATATCACTACGTTCACGGTAACCCCCCGGCTGGAGAAAAAATGGTTTAGCATCTATTCTCCTGTATCGTATAATGTACAAAAACAAATTGCCTGGGGCGCCGGTGCGCGGATAGGGCCTTTGTTCATAGGCAGCGGCTCGGTGCTGAGCAGCTTGTTTAAGAACAGGATACAGCATGCGGATGTGCACATAGGTCTTACCATCCCCATCTTCCAGCATGGTAAGGACAAAAATGAAGAAAAGAAGAATAAGAAAGATAACAAGGCGGATACGATGTATAAGAAGATCATTATCACGCATGACCGTGACAGTGATGGGGTAGTGGATGACAAGGATCCCTGCCCGGATAGCGCGGGTCCGATAGAATTACGCGGCTGCCCGGATGATGACGGGGATGGAGTACCTAACAACAAGGATAAATGTCCGGGTGTGAAGGGCTCGCCCAACTTCGATGGCTGCCCTGCGCCTGACAGCGATGGGGACAGTGTAAATGACGATGAGGATAAATGCCCGCTGGTAAAAGGTTCGTTAGCCAACCACGGCTGCCCGCCCATACGAGCCGACCTGATCATGAAGGTCAACAAGGCCGGGGACCGGATATTCTTTAAACGTGCCAAGTCCAACATCGAGCCGATCTGTCTGACGGAGCTGGACCGTGTCGTGACCATCCTGAAGGAGGATACTACGTTGCGGCTGGTGATACAGGGTCATACGGACAATGAAGGTACCGACCAGCGAAATGCGGCATTGTCTCTGAGAAGGGCGAAGTCGGTAAAAGAATATATGGTACAGCAGGGTATTGCGGAAGATAGGCTCGAGACCCATGCCTATGGATCTCACCGGCCGATTGCGTCCAATGATACGCCGGAGGGCATGGCGCAAAACAGACGGGTGGAGATGGAGCTGAGGAACTGGCAGAAAAAGTAGATGAACACCGCTGGAAGGCGGACAAAAAAGTACCTGAAGTTAGAATAGCCATAACGCAGGCGGGGCCATTTATTGGCACCCGCCTTTTTCTTTGGTGCCAACAAAGCTGCGCTCTCTTTTGGCGCCCCGTTTCTTCGCGGTCCCTCCCCCTGCAATCCCCCCGCAGCATTCTATATGTTTTTCTCTACCCGGAATAGTTCTTTTCCCGGGCTACAGTGTTTCTAAAAGGGAGACCCGCCTGATCATTAAACCTTCTCTGCAGAAACCTGCTATTAGCCGCCGATACTGCTCGCATATGAAGAAATAATGGATAGCCTATCCTATTGTCGCCGAATGCCCTAAACTTAACCCCCAATAATTATAACTAACTTTTCATGAGAACCTCCCGACTAATCTTCGCGATTGCAGCGTTATCGCTGGCCATAGGCTTCGCCTGTCAGAAAGCAAAATATGTTCCCGCTCCCGCCTCTATCACCGTCGTACATGCCATGTTTGGCGGCAATGCTATTGTGCCGAAGTTCGGCAGCGATACTGCCGGGAGATATTACAAAGGACCATCGAGCGGCAGCACCATGGTGAAGGTGAACTATGGTAAATCACAGCTGTATTCACAGGTGGCAGGCACGACCCCACTGTTGGTGGTACCTTTCACTGACACCACGTTCAAGATCTTCAACGGCAGCATGAGCCTGCAATCGGGTAGCATATATACTTTTTTCCTTTCAGGTGATACGGCACATGCGGACACGATGCTGGTGCAGGATAACATACCGTATTATGCCGACAGCTCTGCCGGCGTGCGTTTTATTAATCTTTCGGTAGGCGGAAAGGCGATCACCATCAACCTATCGTCTGATTCCACACTTACGCCGATTGCAACATTAGGCTACCGGCAGATCACCGATTTTATGAAATACGCTGCTACATTGGCTGTAGGTGATAGCTATAGTTTTGATATCAGGGATCAGGCGACGGGAGATCTTCTGACTACATATAACTGGTCGTACCCCAGGTTCCGCAACAACACGGTCGTTATCGCGGGGGATCCGAGCATCACATTGAAAGTATTTACAGTCGCAAATTATTAGCGCGTGCCCCAAACCCTAAACCCCCTTTCCGGAAGGCTGGCTGGGGGCTTGTTTTAACTGACCACGGCGGACATTTTTTTTGCGATTTCAGTAATATTTAGGTAGTTTAGCGCTGCCACACCTACGTTCAGATCCTGTGTTCCTGATATGATGATCTATAAAGCGCGAACCTCGCCACTCCTATTAGCAAGTCATATTCTATTTAAACAATTCTCATAAACGTCCTAAAAAAGAGATTACACATGGACCATCCTGAACTTAATCCGGATATCATCACTGAATTTCAACAGGGTGATCCACATGCATTCACTTCTTTCTTTCAATTGCATTATCGCCCGCTGTGTTATTTCGCGTCCCAGCTGGTAGGCAATCAGCAGGATGCCGAAGACATTGTGAAAGACACTTATGTGAAGCTGTGGCAGAAGCATGAAGATTTTGCTACGCCGCAGAACATAAAGGCATTCCTGTATATTACTACCCGTAATGCCTGTCTGAACTTCCTCCGGCATCTCCAGGTGAGAGAGTCTTCCCGTAAGGAGCTGTTATACCTGGAAGAAGAAAAGGGACAGGAGCTGGTGTTGAACCAGATGATCCGGGCGGAGCTGATGCAGGAGATCTACAGCGAGATAGAAAAGCTTCCGGAGAAACGCCGCCAGGTGTTCAAGCTGGCTTACCTGGAAGGCATGAAGAACGACGAGATCGCCACGCATATGAATATTTCCATTCATACGGTGAAGGAGCATAAGGGTAAAGCCTTACAATTTCTTCGTCTACGCTTTTCCGACAGGAATATCATTCTCTTTATTCTTTTCTGCAGCCAATGCATGGAGCTGGCGGAAAAGCACTAAAGGCAGGATAGCCAATAACATCATCAAAAATACCAGCGGTTTTACCAGCAGCCTGTACAACAGGAATCCGCAGCAGGAAAAACCAAAGCCCAGGGCGCATACGGTCAGGAACCCGTAGTATATGACAAACCTCAATAAGGTAGGCCGCTGCGCCATGGACAAGGTATTTCCACAAAGTTCCCCTCTCCGGATGGTCGCCACTACGAAAAATATAGTCGCACCGGGAGCGTTTCAGAACGAACCAAAGGTTCGTTGGCCGAAGGCCCATTATTAGATGTTTCCGGAAAATGGGTTATATTTTCCGGGAGACCCATTTTCCGGACATTTTTATTACATTTACACATCATCGTAGTCCCGTCAATCTCCTGTTACTTGCATAACCTTGTCCCGATATCTACATTCGTAACCAGAACTGTACATTAACACATGGAGCAGGAGTATTTAGACCCTCTTCTGATCGCAAGGATCCGCGACGGGGAAAATCAAGCTTTCAAGGTTGTAATGGATCATCTTCATGAGCGGCTGACCGCCATGGCCAAGCACCTGGTTAACCACAACGAGGATGTGGAAGATGCTGTCGCCCATGCTTTTTCGAAGCTATACGAGCACCGGGAAAGGATGGAGAGCATCAGCCATGTGGAAGGCTTTCTTCATGACGTTGTAAGGAATAAATGCCAGGATATGCTGCTGAAGGACCAGCGGCGGAAAAAGCTATGGGCGGTCAGGCCTCCCTGGCTGGCAAGGTCAGAAGAGACGGCACAGGAGAACGAAGCTGATTACAAGGTACTTAAGGCAGAACTGGCCTATTTCTTATGGGCTGAGGTGGGTAAGCTGCCGGCGCATTTGCGTATGGCCTACCGGCTCAGCGTGCTGGAGAAGATGCCGGCAAAAGAAGTGGCGGCGCAGCTGGGTGTCAGCGAAAGGACTGTCAGGACCTATGTTCAGCAGGCCGCGGAAGAGCTATACGCGGTAGCTGTAAAAAAAGGGTTACATATAATATTGATCCTCTGGTTGTTAAGATCCTTCACCGAAAAATTTTAAAAAAAGATGGTTTTTCTCTTCCGCCCGGACACAGTCATGCGTCTATACTTATATACAGGACGATTGCGAATCCATATGAGAAACCATCCATTAAACCATTAAAGATCCGCATGGCTAGTGAAGCCCATATAGCCCATTTGATAGTCAGGCAGTTGCGTCAGGACATAAGCATCGCAGAACAGCGGGAGCTGGAGTCCTGGCGGGATGCATCACCCTCTAATCGCAGGTTCCTGGAAGAAGAGACGCGCGAAGAGGTGATTGTCGAGACATTGGCAATGGGCCGCATGGTGAGTAAAGAAGCCACATG
>Ga0207695_10000718_pt1 | contig 64451 bp, 65 predicted proteins | sample KBSC54metaG_FD_184354 | JGI IMG/M metagenome (GOLD analysis project Ga0207695, IMG submission 184354) | Corn rhizosphere microbial communities from Kellogg Biological Station, Michigan, USA - KBS C5-4 metaG (SPAdes) (version 2) | ecosystem: Host-associated > Plants > Roots > Rhizosphere > Soil...
GCCGCCCTACCAGGGTGGTGGCGAGATGATCGGCAATGTCAGCCTGGACGCGATCACCTATGCCGACCCGCCGCACCTATTCGAGGCCGGCACCCCGCCCATCCTGGAGGCGATCGGCCTGGGGGCCGCGATCGGCTGGCTCTCGGGCCTCGACCGCGCCGCGATCGCGGTCCACGAGCACGCCCTCTACGACCGCGTCCGCCAGCGCCTGAACGGTGCGAACTGGCTGCGGGTGCTGGGCGAGGCGCCGGGCAAGGGCGCGATCCTCAGCTTCACCGTCGACGGGGCGCATGCCCACGACGTGGCCCAGATCCTCGACAAATATGGGATCGCCGTCCGTGCCGGGACGCACTGCGCCGAGCCTCTGATGCGGCGTTTCGGCGTGACATCGAGCGCGCGCGCGTCCTTCGCCCTATATAACACCCACGAGGAGGCCGACGCCTTCGTGGACGCCCTCACCAAGACTCAAGCCTTTTTCGCGTAGCATGACCCCGATGGACGACGCCGCCCCAGTCGAGACCCAGACCACCGCCCCCCTCTCGCAGGGCGAGCTCGATGTCCTGACCGACAAGCTGATCGAGCAGCTGAAGACGGTCTACGACCCGGAAATCCCGGTGGACATCTACGAGCTCGGCCTCATCTACAAGGTCGACGTCTCCGACGAGAAGGACGTGGTGATCGACATGACCCTTACGGCCCCCGGCTGCCCGGTGGCCGGCGAGATGCCCGGCTGGGTGGAGGACGCGGTGAAGGAGATCCCGGAGATCCGTTCCTGCAAGGTCGAGCTGGTGTTCGACCCGCCCTGGGACCCTTCGCGGATGTCCGACGAGGCCAAGCTGCAGCTGAACATGTTCTGACCATGAACGACGTGAGCCTCACCGCAACCCCTCGCGCCCGGCGCGAACGGCCCAAGGTGGTCACCCTGACCGAGGCCGCCGCCGAGCGCGTGCGCGAGATCATGAGCCAACCCCGAAAAGATGGGGCCGAGAAGCCCTACGCGGGCCTGCGCGTCGGCGTGAAGAACGGCGGCTGCGCCGGCCAGGAGTACGTCCTGGAGTACGCCGAGGCGGCCAATCCCCTGGACGAGGTGGTCGAGGACAAGGGCGTCACCATCCTGGTGGAGCCCAAGGCGGTGCTGTTCCTGATCGGCACGGTGATCGACTACGACGTGAGCCGGCTGGCGGCCAAGTTCGTGTTCCGCAATCCCAACGAGACCGACGCCTGCGGCTGCGGTGAGAGCGTCACCATCGAGCCGGCGGCGCCGGACCGGGCCTAACCGCGTCGCGCGCTGCGCACGGTCTCCCCGCCCAGCGCCAGGGCGGCCAGGATCAGCGGCAGGATGTAATAGGCCAGACGATAGCCCAGGAAGGCCGCGGCCAGGGCCGCCGGCGCCACGTCGGGCAAAAGCGCCGCCATGGCGCTCTCGAACACGCCGACGCCTCCGGGCACCGAGGACACCAGGCCCACGATGCACGCCACAGCGTAGGCGCCGACGAAGGTCATGTAGCTCGGCCCGCCGTGCGGCAGCAGGATCCACAGGATGGCCGCAGCAATGCCGTTGTCCACAAGGCCCAGGACCAGTTGCGAGACCGCGTCGCGGGCGGTGGGCAGGGTGATGCTGCGCCCAAAACCGGTAATCGGCGCCCGCCGGATGGCGCACAGGACCACGTAGCCCACGGAGGCCGCGATCAGGGTGGCGCCCAGCCCGCGGCCGACGATGGGCGGGATTGCGGTCCTCGCCAGGTCGGCCTGCGAGGCCAGCAGCAGGCCCGCGCCCGAAAGCGCCGCCAGGCCGACGCCGAACGAGGCGGCTGCAAAGACCGTGGTTCCGGCCACCTGGGTCAGGGTGACGCCGTAGCGGTCGTAGAACCGGGCGCGGATGGCGCCGGAGATCAACAGATTGGCGCCGATGGCATGGGCGATGGCGTTGGCCAGGAACGAACCGGCCTGGGTGGCGCCCAACGGCACCTTGGCGCCGGTCCAGCGCAGGCCCACCCACTCGATGGCGCCCATCAGGAGGAAGCTCAGCACCGACAGCGCCAGGGCCAGCGCCACGGACGGCGCGCCCCATCCGGCTATGGCGGCGCTCACCGCGGCGAAGCTGAGCTTGTGGAATTCCCGCCACAGCACCCAGACCGCGGCCACCAACATCACCGGCGGCACGACCCGCAAGGCCACGTGCGCCCAGCGCATGAACCGGTGCGGCGGATGCGGCAGGGCCTCGGCGACATCCGCCTGGACGGGCTCAGGCGGAGCGGAACGGGTCACGTCGGGTGCGGTCACGGCGCGGGCACTCTCCCTTGAGTCGGCCGGAGGGCTGAATCCGAGGACTTTAGGGCCGCAGGGGCCCCCCGGTTCCGCGCCGGCGGGAACCTAAGCCTACGGCGCCGGTTCTTCGCCGGTAGGCGATAGCGAAGGAGACACGTCATGTCCCGGGCAGACTGGCAGGACCGCGAGGAGGAGCGCCGCAGAACGGCGATGCGGGACCGCGACCGTGACGATTTCGGCCAGGCCGACTACTCGCAGGACTACGGCTACGATCCGCGAGGTCGCTCCGGCTACCGGGCCGAGGAAGACCTTGAGCCGCGGAGCAACGACTACGGCCAGGCGGATTATTCCAGCGACTACGGCTATGATCCGGAGCGCCGGGGGGCCTATCGCCGCTACACCGAGGCCGATCGCGACTATGCCCGGCGCATGGACGACGGCGACTACCGGCCCGCCGGCCAGCCCCGATCCTGGATGGACCGCGCCGGCGACTTCTTCTCTGGAAGCCCGCATCGCGGCGAGGCCGAGACCCGACCGCGCCGCCGCCGCGGCCCCTCCGACCGGGTGCTCTGGGCGGTCATCGTCGAGCGGTTGGAGGACGAGCGCGGCCTCGATCTGCGGGACGTCGAGGTGATCGTCGAGGACGCCGAAGTCACCCTGACCGGCCGTGTGCGCCGCAAGGCCGACCGTCGGCGTATCGAGGACATCGCCGACATCGACGGCGTGCGGCACGTGCAGAACAACCTCCGGGTCCACGAACACGGCCACTGGACGTTTCTCTAGGTCCGGCCTCTAGGTCTGGCTGCTCACCGGCTCCGCAAAGCGGCGCCGGAAGCGTTCGACGACGACCGGCGCACAGGCCGCCGCCAAGCCGCCGACATCGGCCACCCAGTTCCGGATGAGGGCGGAAAGGTGCGCGCCTTGCACCAGGTGGAAGGCCTCCAGGCCCGCCGCGAACAGCAAGTAGCCCGTCCCGATCCGACGCAGGCGCACCCGAGGCATGGCCGCCATGCCGAACAGGGCGGTTACATAAAAGGCCGCGAAGTGCTCGATGTAGTGCGAGCGCGCGAAGTGCAGGGGAAAGGCGGGCATATAGACGGCCGCCGGAATGGCGATCACGCTCCCGACGAAAACCAGCCGCGCCAGGATCGCCAGCGGCCCGGTATCGGGATAGCGCCCGTCGCCGAAGAGGGTGCGGTCGTCGCTCATCGCAAGGTCACGCTCCCAGCCGTTGGCGGAACCTCGAACGCGCCGAATGCCGTTTGGTTGGCATGAGCAAACCCATCCGCGTGACAATTCCCCACCAGCTTGGCCGGGCGGAGGCCCGCAAGCGCATCGACGAGGGCTTCGCCGACCTGTCGCGCCACCTGGGCGGGTCGGCCGGTGCGCTGGACAAGCATTGGAACGGCGACCGCCTGGATTTCTCTTTCACCTCACTGGGCCAGTCGATTTCGGGGCACGTGGCGGTGGCCGACGCCGAGGTGGCGGTCGAGGTCCTGCTGCCGGGCTTCCTGGCGATGATCGCCGGCAAGGTGCAGGGCACTCTGCGCAGGGAAGGCCAGTTGCTGCTCACCCGCAAATAGCCCGCAACCCAAGCCTGGCCTTGAGGGTTTTCTTTCCGACACAGGAGACACCCGATGCCCCGCAAGCAAAGCGACGACGAGGCCAAGCGCGCCTTCACCCACGGCTCCGGCGGCGCCAACGCCGACATGGCCGTGGAGGCCGCCCCGGTGCACGAGGACCGGCACATCGAGGTCCCTCACGCCCGCGAGGTCGCCCCGCTGAAAAAGGGCGAGAAGCACGACCACATGGCGGCCAAGGAGAAGTCCTCCGAGGACCGTCAGGAAGCCCTGCTGGACGAGGCGCTGGAGGAGACTTTCCCCGGCAGCGACCCGATCAGCCCCAAGCACATCACCTGATCATCACGCCTGCGCTTCAGGGCTCGGCGGTCAGCGCCTCGTAGGCCTCCTGGGCGGCGAGCCACTCCTGCTCGGCGGCCTCGACCGCCGCCTGGGCGGCGTCGCGGCGGCGGCCAAGGTCGACGGCCTTGGCGGGATCCCGGGCGAGCACCGCCGGATCGGTGAGTTTGCGGTCGATCTCGGCCAACGCCGCGGTTGCGCGGCTTAGCGCCGCCTCGGCGGCCTCCGCGCGGCGTCGCGCCGTGCCCGTGGGAAGCTTGGCGCGCAGCGGGGGCGCCGGCGAAGGCGCGACCTTCACAGGGGGCGCGGCGACCTGGGTCGGCGCGCGGGCCGCCAGCCGGGCCCGGTCGAGCACGAACTTCGCGTAGTCCTCCATGTCGCCGTCGAAGGGTTCGATGCCCCCGTCCGCGGCCAGCCAAAGGCGGTCGGCCACCAGCTCCATCAGCGACCGGTCGTGGGTGATCAGGATCACCGCACCCTCGTAGTCGTTGAGCGCGTCCAGCAGGGCGCGGCGGCTGTCGATGTCCAGGTGGTTGGTGGGCTCGTCGAGGATCAGGAGGTGCGGCGCTTCCATGGCCACCATGTTGAGCAGGAGGCGGGCCCGCTCGCCGCCCGAGAGGTTGGCGACGGTCGTCTCCACCTTCTCGAACCCCAGGCCGAACTGGGCGAGCTTCGAGCGGCGCTGCGACTCCGACGCCTGCGGCAGGGCGCGGCGAATGATCTCCAGCGGAGTGTCCGTCGGGTCCATGGCCTCGATCTGGTGCTGATGGAACCAGCCGACCTTCAGCCGCGAGGAGCGCAGCAAGGTCCCCGCCTCCACATCCAGCGCGCCGGCCACCAGCTTGGCGAAGGTGGACTTGCCGGCCCCGTTGACGCCCAGGAGGCCGATGCGGTCATCGATGTCGAGCCGCAGGTTCAGCTTCCTCAGGATCGGGGGTCCGCCATAACCCACGTCCGCGCCCTCCAGCCGCACCAGCGGCGGCGGCAGGGGCCGCTCCGGCGAGGGCAGGGTGAAGGGCGCCACCCGCTCCTCGATGATGTTGGAGACCGGCGGCAGCTTGGCGATCATCTTCAGGCGCGACTGGGCCTGGGTGGCCTTCGAGGCCTTGGCGCGGAAGCGGTCCACGAAGGACTGCATGTGCGCGCGCTTCGCCTCGATCTTCGCCCGCATGGCCTCCTGCAGGCGCAGCTTCTCGGTGACCTGGGTCTCGAAGCTGTCGTAGCCGCCGACGTAGAGGTCGAGCTTGCCGTCCTTCAGGTGCAGGATGTGATCGACGGAATTGTTCAGGAGTTCGCGGTCATGGCTGATCACCATGGCGGTGTGCGGGTACTTCCTCAACCGCGCTTCGAGCCAGAGCGCGCCTTCAAGGTCGAGGTAATTGGTCGGCTCGTCGAGCAGGAGCAGGTCCGGGGCGGCAAACAGCGACGCCGCCAGCGCCACCCGCATCCGCCAGCCCCCCGAGAACTCCGCCATCGGCCGCCCGAGGTCGGCGTTGGAGAAGCCCAGGCCCGCAAGGATCTCGGCGGCGCGGCTGGGCGCGCGGTCGGCGTCGATCTCGATCAGGCGGTTGTAGATCTCGCCCATGTGCTCGGGCTCGGCGGTCTCAAGCTCGGCGAGCAGGGTCGCCCGCTCCACGTCGGCGGCCAGCACGGTCTCCAGTAGCGGCACAGGCGTCGCGGGATGCTCCTGATCCACCGAGCCGATCCGCGCGGCCTTCGGCAGGCCGATCTCGCCCGAGCCATGCGCCAGCTGGCCGAGGATGAGCTTGAAGAGCGTGGACTTGCCGACCCCGTTGCGGCCCACCAGCCCGACCTTGGCGTCCTTGGGCAGGCTGACGGTCGCCTGGTCGAAGAACCGGCGGCCCCAGGCGTCGAAGGTGAGGTCTTTGATCTGCAACATCGGAGGAATCGCGAACGGGGCGCGGACCAGCGACGCCGGACCTGCGGTGGAATGGCGAGGTCAGGGATGAGAGCCGCGCCGCCACCTGACCGGGCGGCTCCATAGCAGACCGCCGCAGCCGCGTCATGCCGATCCGCCGGCGGTGTGGCCGCACACGCCTTGGCGAGCGGCGGCAGGGCGGCTATAGAGCCCGCCACCTCGCGGCGCGCCGCCTGGATTCCCCATCCGTCCCCAGACGCAAAGAGACCCATGACCGAACGCACCTTCTCGATCATCAAGCCGGACGCCACCAGGCGCAATCTGACCGGCAAGATCAACGCGGTGATCGAGGACGCCGGCCTGCGCATCGTGGCCCAGCGCCGCATCCGCATGACCGACGCCCAGGCCAAGAAATTCTACGAGGTGCACGCCGCCCGCCCCTTCTACGGCGAACTGGTGGAATTCATGACCTCCGCCCCGGTCGTGGTGCAGGTGCTGGAGGGCGACAACGCCGTAGCCAAGTACCGCGAAGTCATGGGCGCCACCAATCCGGCCGACGCTGCGCCCGGGACCATCCGCAAGCTCTACGCCGAAAGCGTCGGCGAGAACTCGGTGCACGGCTCCGACAGCGCCGAGAACGCCGCCCTGGAGATCGCCCAATTCTTCACCCAGGCGGACATTGTCGGCTGACGCCGGCAACCCATATTCGCTCCGCGGGGTTTTCCTCGCCTGACACCCATCCCTTTTGAAAGTCGCAATGAGAGAGTCCAAGATCGGGGGCTTCAACGAACGTCTGGAATCCCAGGCCGAAGCCCGCAGAGCCCTGCTCGAAAAATTCAAACCCAAGCCCACCGTCAAGCCCGAGGTCTTCGAGACCCGCGCCCAGCGCAAGGCCCGCGAAGTCGAGGAGGTCCGCGCCAAGCGGGCTGCCGACAAGGAGGCCGCTCGCCTGAGGGCCGAAGCCGCCGCGGAGGCCGCGCGCCTGGCGCTCGCCAACAATGAAGAGGCGCAGCTTGAGCTGAAGCGTCAGGAGCGCAAGGACCGCAAGGCCGCGGCCAAGGCCGAAGCCCGCGCCAAGCGTGAGGCGAAGTCCGCCGCCCGGCGGGGCTAAGTTCCGGAACTAGCCGTCCGAGCCGCCGGTGACCTTTCGGGAGAGGTCTCCGTAGTAGCCCTGGATCAGGAGTTCGACGGTGTCGCCGCGCTCCTCGGCCTCGAAGGCCATGAGCTTCGCCATCTGGATGGCGGCGGAGCGCGTCAGTCCGTGCTCGATGGGCTTGCCGTCGGAAAACACAGTCCAGTCACCATCCTTGAGCGTCACAGCGTATTGGACCATCGCGCCTCAATCCTCGCTGAAGCTTGAGCGTGCGATTAAGGCAAAAGTTCCCGCCTAGAGCTCCACCGGACGGCCGTGCGGCGTATGACGATAGGCTTCGGCCCAGGCCTGCTTTCGCTGGGCCAGTTCGTCACCGCCGGCCAGCCGCTTGGCCGCCACCAGACGCTCCAACGCCGCCAGCCAGTGCTCATAGTAGCGGGCGCCGTCATCGTCGGGCCCGGCCGCCTTCAGACGCTCCGAGAGCGCCTCGGCCCACTCCGCCCAGGTAAACGCGCCCTGGGCGTGGAGCTGGACGGCCAGCGCGAAGGCCTGCGCCTCCCAGGGCTCAGCGAAAATCGGCCCGTCCGCGTCCCGCGGCAGGCGGGGCAGGGCCAGCGGGTCAGGCCGGCTCAAGATAGGGCTCCCAAAGGTCGAGGCAGACGCTGTCGCGCGGGCTCGCGTCCGGACCCCAGAGTTCGCGGGTGGTGAAGCGGACGGTGTAGAGCGGCTGTGGGTCCTCGCCGTGGCCATGGGCATTGGAGTCCGGAAACACGTGGTCGCCGCGCCGCGCCACGACCACTCCCTCGCGCCCGCGGACATAGCGGGGCAGGCGCGTGTGGCCCGGTGGATTGAGATTACGGGCGCGCACCCGGTCGCCTTCCGCGAACCGTGGCGCCGGACCCTCGCGCAGGTAGGAGCCGCGCCGCGACAACCGCGCTGTGACGGCGTCGGGCAGGAGGTGCGGGGTCGCCTTGGCGAAGCCAGGGTCGGCGCGCCCGTGGGCGATCTCGCTCCAGCTTGCGTAGCCATGCGCGACCACAAGCTCGGTGAGCGAGCGGAACCACTTCTCGTAGTAGGTCATGGTCAGGTACTCGGGCCCTGGGATCAACTCCCGCTGATGGCGGCCGGCGTCGATGTTGCTCCGCGTCGGCGACGCCACGGTCAGGGCGTGGACGCGACCTTCCCAGGCGTGGTGGAAGACCGGTTCGCCGGTCTCCGGGGTCACCGCGCCGAGGTTGGCCATGCCGCCCATGTCGTGGACGCCGTTCACAGCCGGCGGGTCCCGATCATGCCGTCGCGGGTCACCAGGGCCGCGAGCGCATCTTCGTCCAGCCCATCCGTGCTCTCCGGGCGCTCCGGGATCACCAGGTAGCGGATCTCCGCCGTCGAATCCCAGACCCGGACCTCGATGTCCTCTGGGAGCAGCGTCCCGAACTCGGCGATGACGCCGCGCGGGTCGATGACCGCGCGGGAGCGATAGGGCGCGGATTTGTACCAGACCGGCGGTAGCCCCAGGACCGGCCAGGGGTAACAAGAGCAGAGTGTGCAGACGACCAGGTTGTGGATCTGGGGGGTGTTCTCCAGCGCCACCATGTGTTCGCCCTGGCCGCCGGCGAAGCCGAGCTCGGCGATGGCCGCCGTGGCGTCTTCCAGCAACCGCGCCTTGTAGGCGGGACTGGTCCACGCGCGGGCCACCACGCGGGCGCCGTTGCGGGGGCCCACGCGGTGCTCGAAGTGGTCGACGATGGCGTCGAGGGCGGCGGGGTCCACCAGACCCTTCTCGACCATCAGCGATTCCAGCGCCTTCACCCGCAGGGCGATGTCCGAGGGCGGCTCCTGGCCGTGTTCGTGACCATGGTGATGGTCGGGGTCTGTGTGGTCGTGCGCCATCCGCCGACCGTGGCCCAGACGCGCGCAAAGGTGAAGGGCGGGGAGGTGACCGGCGCGGTTTCTCCTGCGATGCTGGGGCCTGGAGGCAGTCAAGGCCATGGCCACGCCGCACCTGATCTATTTCTCCGACCCCATGTGCTCCTGGTGCTACGGCTTTTCGCCGGTGATCGAGGACATCCGCCGCACCTTTGGGCGCGCCTTGCCCGTGCGGGTGGTGATGGGTGGCCTGCGACCGGGCACGGAGACCCCGATGACCGAGGAGGCCAAGCTGGAGATCGCTGACCACTGGACCCATGTCCACGAGGCCACAGGCCTGCCCTTCGACGGCTCGGGCATGGCGCGCCCGGGCTTCGTCTACGACACCGACCCGGCGGCCCGCGCGGTGGTGGTGGCGCGCCGCGAGGGGGAGGAGCTGGCCGGCGCCTTCCTGGCCCGAACGCAGCGGGCTTTCTACGCCGAGGGCCGCGACGTGACGACGGCTGCGGTGCTGGGGGACCTTGCCGAGGAGCTGAGGCTCGATCGGGAGCCCTTCCTGGCGGCCTGGACCAGCGACGAGGCCAAGCAGGAGACCTGGCGCGACTACGCCATCTCGCAGCGGGCTGGGGTCACCGGCTTCCCGACCCTGGTGGCGGGGCCCAACGCTGAGGGCGTCTACGGCGTCGTCACCCGCGGCTTCGCGCCCGGCGAGCAGGTGATCGCGATCCTCAAGGAATGGCTGGAGCGCATCGCGGCCTAGACATCACGCCTTGACGTGGAATTTTACATCCGTAATCCTGACCGTCGAAACGATCGCTGAGGCAGGAGCCGTCCATGGCCAGGTATCGCATGCTGTTGGTAAGCGCTGCGGCCTTGGGCGCCGTGGCGGTGGGGCTGGCCGAGGCCGCGCCGCCGCCGGAGATCGCGCCCGCCGGCCATGAGGCGGCGCTGCGCAAGCTGGTCGTGGATGCGGGCCAGGGTGCGGTGGATCCCGCCGCCCTCACGCCCGAGCTCGCCGCCGCTGTGCAGTCCCAGGTGGCCGTAGCCAAGGCCGAGATCTCGGCCTTGGGACCACTGAAGACGGTGACCTTCGAGCGCCGCGACTCCCAGGGCGCCGAGATCTACCTCACCATCTTCGAGCGGGGCGCGCTGGAGTGGGCGTTCGCCATGACGCCGGACGGCCGCATCTCCAACGCCATGTACCGCACGGCTGCGAAGCCGTGAGCACGGCTACCTGAGCCTGGGCGGCGCGGCGTGGCCGAGCTCTTCAATGAGCTTGGTCAGGAGGTAGAGCCTGGGCGTCACGGAGCCCAGCACCAGGTACTCGCTCTCCGAATGGAATCCGCCTGCCGCAGGGCCCAGCCCGTCCAGCGCCGGAACGCCTGCGTCCACCGCCATGGCGGATTCCGAGGCGCCGCCGTTGCCGCCGCGGCCGATCTTCATGCCCAGCCCCGCATAGATCGCCGCCGCCCGGTCGGCGAGGGCGTCCGTGCCGGGATTGTTCGGCAGGGGCGGATAGGAGGGCTCGCGGGTCACCGTGACGTGCGTGTCCGGCGCCTGGGTGGTTCGTGCATTCTTTTCGAAGGTCGCCTGCACCTTGGCGAGGTCGTCCTTTTCGCGGATGCGGACATTGATCTGGGCCGAAGCCGCGTCGGGGATGATGTTGGCCCGCGTGCCGCCGTTGATCACCGTGACGTTGGAGGTGATGCCGTCGCCGCTGGTCGGATAGACCCCGTCGGCCTGGATCTGGTGGATCAGCTCGACGATCGCGTTGCGGCCCTCCTGCGGGGCGATGCCGGCGTGCGCCGCGCGGCCCTTCACGTCGATGTGGAAGGTGGCGCTGCCCTTGCGCCAGACGGTGAGCACGTCGGGCAGGTCCCCAGGCTCGAGGTTGAGCTCCACGTCCGAGTTCGCGAGCAGCTTGCCGATCAGCGCCTTCGTCCCCGGAGAGCCGCGCTCCTCCGAGGTCTCGATCAGGAAGACGATCTGCTTGAAGTCCTTGAAGCCCAGGTCGTGCAGGATCTGCAGGGCGTAGAGGCCCTCGACCACGCCGCCCTTCTCGTCTGAGACGCCGGGGCCGTAGGCCTTGTCGGCGTCGATCCGGAACGGGCGCCTGGCCGCCGTGCCAGGCTCGAACACCGTGTCGATGTGGCCGATCAGCAGGATGCGGCCCTTGCCGGTCCCGATGAGCGTGGCGACCGTGTTCTCGGGCAGGCCATCGGCCTCGGCTTGCACGCTCTCGATGGAGAAGCCCAAGGCCTTCAACCGGCCAGCGAGGATGGCGGCGACCTTGCGGCCGCCATCCACGTCCCCCGTGCCGGAATCGATGTCGACGACCTGTTCGAGGAGCTTCAACTGGGCAGGCCTGGCGGCTTCGGCCGCGGCCCAAACCTTGGCGTCACGGGCAGCCGGTGCGGCCAGGGCCGGAATGGCGAGCAGGCTCAACGCCAACGCCATGGCGGCGCATGAGTGTTTCATTTTCGACTCCTTGGAGAATGGCCGGCCGCGAAGTTCGAACCTTCGCATGGCTGTCACGGTCCGTCGCTAGGGGAAGGCTTGGGTCCTCGGACAATAAGGAGTCGCGACGTTCGCAAGGGCTTGGCGAAACCACGGACTTCTGCTCACCTGACACATCCTCGCCACAATCCGGAAACGAAAGAGTAGAGTCTTATGCCTGTAATTTTCCAGGAAGATTTCACCGGCTTCACGGGCGCCGGTTTCGCGCCCACGCCGGGCGCCGGGCAGTTGGACTCCGACTTCTGGACCGTCACGGGCATGAGCGACAACGCCAACCCGGGGTTCGGCTTCACCTCGGCCACCGGCGACTTCGCGCGCGGAATCATCGGGACCAACAACCCGACCACGGGCGGGGTCTATTCGCTGTCGTCGGCGGCCAGCCCCACCTTCGGCGCGGCCCTGGTGCTGCAGCCGGGCGGCTCCGACGTCGATCCCGGCTCGATCACCCTTCGCATCCAGAACACCACCGGCGCGGCGCTGAGCGACATCCATGTCAGCTTCGACTGGTTGACCCGCAACAACGAGGGACGCGCGGCCAACCTAAGCTTCTCGTACTCCACGGACGGGATGAACTTCACCCCGCTTACCGCGGCCTCGACGTCGACGCCCACGACCGCTGGCTCGCCGATCCCCACCACCTTCACGGTGACCCCCGAGCACGACCTGGTGCTCAACGGCGTCGATATGGGCTCGGACAGCTTCATCTACCTGCGCTGGTCGCATGTCTCGACGGCCGGCGTGTCCGGCGCCTCGCGCGACGAGGTGGGGATCGACAACGTCAGCGTCTCCGGCACGACGGTGGCCGTCGACACCACGCCGCCGGCGCTGAGCTCCACCTCGCCGTCGGAAGGCCAGCTGGTGGGCGCCAACAGCAACCTGGTGCTCAATTTCAACGAGACCGTGAAGGCGGGCTCCGGTCACTTGACCCTCACCGACGGCGCCGGCGACACCCGCGTCATCGACGTCACCGACACCAGCCAGGTGACGATTTCCGGCACCACGGTGACGATCAATCCCGCGGCCGACCTGCACATCACGGACAACTACCACCTGTCGGTGGACGCCGGCGCGATCACCGACGTGGCGGGCAACGCCTTCGCCGCGCCCTCGGGCCCGGTCCTCGACTTCTCCACCTACAATCCGAACCCGAAGATCTATGAGATCCAGGGCGCCGGCCACACCTCGCCCCTGGTGGGCCTGCAGGTGACCACCACCGGCGTGGTCACGGCGATCGACACCACGGGCTCCAAGGGATTCTGGATCCAGGATCCCACCGGCGACGACAACGACGCCACCTCCGACGCGGTGTTCGTGTTCACCAATTCGGCGGTCAACGTCCACGTCGGCGACCTGGTGTCGGTGGCCGGCAAGGTCACCGAGTTCCAGGGCAGCGACCCCAACAACCTGACCATCACCGAGGTCGATTCCAACAACGCCAACATCAACGTCATCGGCACGGGCGCGATCACGCCCACCCTGCTGGGCGACGGCGGCCGGCATATCCCCACCGAGGTGATCGAGGACGACCATTTCGCGGCCTTCGACCCCAGCCAGGACGCGGCGGACTTCTATGAGTCCCTGGAAGGGATGGTGGTCAGCCTGCACAACGTCCAGGCGGTGGATTCCACCTTCACCGGCGAGAGCTTCGTGGTGGCCGATGGCGGCGACGCAGCCACCGGAATGAACAGCCGTGGCGGCATCACCATCGCGCCCGGCGACATGAATCCCGAGCGCATCGAGCTCTTCACGGATTCTGGGATCACCCCGATCACCCTGAACACCGTGGCCGGCGACCACCTGGGAGACGTCACCGGCATCGTCAGCTACTTCGGGGGCAACTACGAGGTGGTGCCACTGAGCGTCGGGGCGACCGGCACGGCGGATACCGGCGGCCAGGCGCCGCGCGAGACCACCAGTCTCATCGGCGATGCGTCGCACCTGACCATCGGCGAGTACAACCTCGAGAACATCGATCCCACCGATCCGGATTCGAAGTTCAGCGCGTTGGCGTCGGACATCGCCCACAATCTCGGTGCGCCCGACATCATCGGCCTTGAGGAAATCCAGGACGCCGACGGCGCCGGTTCCGGAACCGACTTCAGCGGCACGGCGACCCTGACCAAGCTGGTCAACGCCATCGACGCGGCCGGCGGGCCGCACTACTCGTTCATCGAGATCGCGCCCACGGCGAACAACCAGAACGGCGGCGAGCCCAACGGGAACATCCGCCAAGCCTTCCTCTACGACGCCAGCAAGGTGGCCTACGTCGATGGATCGGCGCATCAGATCCTGGACGACGACCCCACCAACGGCGACGCCTACAACAACAGTCGCCGCCCACTGGTGGCCGACTTCAAGTTCCACGGCGAGACCGTCACCGTCGTCGACGTACACAACTTCTCGCGCGGGGGCAGTGACGAGCTGTTCGGCCAGGACCAACCACCGGTCAACGCCGGCGAACAGCGCCGCATCGACCAGACGGCGCCGGTGGAGCGATATGTGCAGCAGGCCGAGCAGGCCGATCCGCACGCCCACATCGTCGTCACCGGCGACTTCAACGGCTTCCAGTTCGAAACCGCCCAGACGCAGCTCGAGACCGGCGGCATCCTCACCAACCTGACCAATCTGCTCGACCCGACCGATCGCTACTCCTTCATCTTCGAAGGCAACATGGAGCAGATCGACCACATGTACGCCTCGCCCAGCCTCCTGGGCGGCGCCGAGTTCGATATCGTGCACCTGAACACCGGCCAGTCCGCCAGCCGGCCGACCGACCACGACCCGACGCTGGGCCGTTTCTTCATCAACACCGCGCCGGTGAGCGGGGCGGACACCGTCGCCGGGACCGAGGATACCGTGCTGAGCGTCGACGCCGCGCATGGGGTCCTGGCCAACGACACCGACCTCAACGGCGACCTGCTCACGGCGACCCTGGCCCAGGGCCCGGAGCACGGGAAGCTCGCCCTGAACGCCGACGGGTCGTTCACCTACACCCCCGACGCCAATTTCAACGGCCCAGACAGCTTCACCTACGTGGCCACGGATCCGTCCGGCGCAGTCTCGGGGGCCTCGACGGTGACCTTGAACATCGCGTCGGTGAACGATGCGCCGGTGGCCCATGACGACACTGCCTCGGTCTCAGAGAAGCAGTCGGTGACCATCGATGTCTTGGTCAACGACACCGACGTGGACGCGGGCGACAGCAAGACCCTGGTTTCGGTGTCGGCCACGGCGCTGGGCGGCCACGTCAGCATCGTCGATGGGCAGGTCGTCTATGTGGCCGACGACGACAGCTTCGATCTCCTGACCCAGGGCCAGCATGTCACCGACAGCTTCACCTACGTGATGCAGGACGCTGCCGGGGCGACCAGCACGGCGAGCGTGACCGTCACCGTCAACGGAACGCCGGACGCGCCGACCCAGAACGGCGGCAACGGCGATTCCACCCTCACCGGCACCGCCGGAGACGAGGCCCTGAACGGCGGCAATGGAGCCGACCGGCTGGCGGGCGGCGGGGGCGCCGACACGCTCTCCGGGGGTAACGGCGACGACACCCTGCAGGGCGGCGCCGGCATCGACAGCCTGAACGGGGGCAAGGGCGACGACGTGCTGGAAGGCGGCGTCGGGGCCGACAACCTGACCGGCGGCCAAGGCAATGACAGCTTTGTTTTCGGGACGGGCTTCGGCCACGATACGGTGAGCGACTTCCAGTCGGGGCAGGACCATCTGAGTTTCCAGGGCGTCGGCTTCGCCAGCTTCGCCGACGTCATGGCGCACGCCGTGCAGTCGGGAACGAGCGTCGTGATCACCGACCTCGCCGGAGACAGCGTGCAACTTACCAACGTGAGCCTCTCCAGCCTGCACGCCGGGGACTTCATCTTCACCTGAAGCGCGTCGGCCGGGCGGGAGTGCGGTTACGCCGCCTTGCGCCCGGCCGCGCGGCACGCGATATCGGGGAGGACGCGGGCTGCACTCCGGCCCCTCCAAGAGACTCCAAGAAGGACCTCCTCCCTATGCGTGACCCCGTCACCACCGCGCTGGGCCTCGTGCCGATGGTCGTCGAGCAGACGAGCCGGGGCGAGCGCGCCTACGACATCTTTTCCCGGCTCCTGAAGGACCGGATCATCTTCCTGGCGGGGCCCGTCGAGGACGGCATGGCGGCGCTGATCTGCGCCCAGCTGCTGCACCTCGAGGCGGAGAATCCCAAGAAGGAAATCCAGATGTACATCAACTCGCCGGGCGGGGTGGTGACCTCCGGCCTGGCGATCTACGACACCATGCAATACATCCGCAGCCCGGTGATCACCCTTTGCCTGGGCATGGCGGCCTCCATGGGCTCCTTCCTGCTGATGGCCGGCGAGAAGGGCCAGCGCATCGCGCTGCCGAACTCGCGGATCATGGTGCACCAGCCCTCGGGCGGCTTCTCCGGCAAGGCCAGCGACATCGAACGGCACGCCGAGGACATCATCAAGACCAAGCAGCGCCTGAACGAGATCTACGCCAAGCACACCGGCCAGACGGTGGAGACGGTGGAGAGCGTGCTGGACCGTGACAGCTTCATGACCGCCGAAGAGGCCAAGGACTGGGGCATCGTCGACCACGTCTGGGAAAAGCGCGAAAGCGATTAGGCGTGCCGCATGGGGCCGCACATCCTCCTGGTGGGCGGGACCGGAATGCTGGCGGGACTTACCGAGACCCTCGCCGCTGATGGCGGGCGCCTCAGTCTCTTGTCGCGCCACGCCTCGCGCTTCGGCCATGGCGCGCAGGGTTTCGACGTCGACTACTATGACGAGGCGGCCTTCACGAGCGCCCTGGAGGCGGCAGGACCCATAGACCTCGCGATCGCTTGGTTTCACACCCTGAAGATCCCCGCGCCGCGGCGACTAGCCGAGCAGGTAGGAAGGCAAAACGCGCCGGGACGTCTCTTCCAGGTGCTGGGCAGCGCGGCGGCCGACCCGGCGTGTCCGGACCGTCTGGCAGCCGCGGGGACGGTCGCCAAGGGTCTGCCCCTCTGCCGCCTCCGGCAGGTGGTGCTTGGCTTCCGCGTCGAAGCAGGCCGCTCGCGTTGGCTTACCGATGGCGAGATCGCCGGTGGCGTTCTGGCCGCCGTCCGTTCCGACGCGGTCCATTCCGTCGTCGGCCAGGTGGAGCCCTGGTCGGCTAGACCTTGAGCCTCTCCTGCGCCGCCGCCATCAGCCGCGCCCGACCCGCGGCGTCGGTGACGTCGATCCGCTCGTCCATGCCGTCAGCGCCCCCGCTGATGTCCGCGAACAGGCCCTTCGGGTCCTCGTGGAAGTGCAGGAAGGCCCGGGACTTGCGATAGAACACGCCGCGCTTCTTCTCGGCCAGGCCCGGGAGGGCGCGAAGCTCGGCCAGCAGGTCCTCCAGCCGATCGAGGTCCTCGTCGCGGGCGTGCCTCATTCGCGTCGGCCCCTCCTAGCCGCGGGTCTCGCGCCAGGGCTCGGCGCGCCGGGCCCGGGTGAAGACGACCATACTGTCATAGAAACAGACCGAGTCCGTGGTCCTGGCGGTCTCGGACGCCGCCAGCGGCGCCGGGCGCTCCGCGGGTGGGATGGAGAAGGTCCGGAAATTCTGCCGGGGCGCGGTCCAGTCGTGCATGGCGATGACGGTGCGGAAGGCGTGGCCGATGAAGTTCCGTTGCTGCGGGTCGTCGGCGAATACACCGGTCCAGAACGACGTGTGGGTGTCCTCCACCAGGTAGACGCCCGGCGTCTTCGTGGCCGGATAGAGAACCTCGAAACTGTTGATCTGCTGGCGCGCGGTATGCCCGCCGTCGTCGATGACGATGTCCGGCGGACCGGTCTCGTCGAGGACGCGGCGCAGGAACGCCTCGTCGGCCTGATCGCCGATCAGGACCCTGGCTCCCGGCGGCGCGCGTTCGGCGCAGGCGGGATCCACATCGATGCCGAACACCCTTGCCCCGGCGCCGAAGTAGTTCAGCCACAGCCCCAGCGAGCCGCCCTGCTGCACCCCGATCTCGATGATGGTCGGCTGCTTGCCGCGGAAGGCCTGGAAATGGCGATGGTAGACGTCGAAATAGTGATGCCATCGGTCGATGGGCGGCCGGCCCGGCGCGCCCGCCAGGAAATCCTCGTAGAGGGGGTTGTCCGCGGTGGCGGGCGGCGGCTTCGGCAAGGAGGTCTCCCAGGAGGCGTCAGTTAGTGCGGCTGGCTCAAGGCTCGCCGACGAAAACCCGGTAGCCGGGTTCCTCGGCCATCGCCAGCATCTCGCGGTCGCCGGCGGTGTCGCCATAGGCGGCGCGCAACCGAAGGTTCGGACCGAAGGTGGCGGTCAGCCGTTCGACCTTCTCGGGTCCGCGGCAGTTCAGCCCTTCGAAGGCGCCCGTCACCCGATCCTGGGCGTCGAAGGCGAGGCGGGTGCCCAGCAGCCCGTCGGCCCCCAGCGCCTCGGCGAAGGGGGCCACCGTGAGTTCGGGCGAGGCGGTGACGATCACCAGCCGCACCGGTTCGCGCCGCCATCGCTCCCACGCCGCGACGGCGTCCGGACGCAGCAGGCTTGGCGCGAACCGCTCGGCGAATTCCCCGGCCTCGGCCGCCAAGTCCCGGCGTGGGACACCGCTGAGGTATTCTCGCGCCGCCGCGGCCTTGATGCGTCCGCGGTCGCGATGGACGAGGTAGGCGAGCGCCGCCGGCGCCAGGCGGACGAAACCCGCCAGGTAGCGCACCGGCCCGGCGCGCCATCTCAGGAACGCGGTGAAGCTGTCGCGGACCGTCAGCGTGCCGTCGAAATCGAAGGCCACGATCGGCAGGTCCCCGGGTCGCGCGGCGGCGGGCCCTCCAGGCCGCAGGTCTTGTGCCATTTTGGCCAAAATCCCATCTAAGAGTGCGTCCCGCCCGCCACCGGACGGTGCGCCGCCAATTGTCGCGACCCTCGCGGCAAGGGTTGTGATCCCGGGCGGGATCGAGGAATGTCAAGACTTAGACAACCCACGGCGCGTATTCTGCATTGATAGGGCGGCGACGTCCGTGGGGCGATCCCGGCTGAGGCGCCGGTTCGGTCGCCTAGAGAGTGAGAACCGACCATGACCAAGGCCGCAAGCGGGGACTCCAAGAGCACGCTATACTGCTCTTTCTGCGGCAAGAGCCAGCATGAGGTCCGCAAGCTTATCGCGGGCCCGACCGTGTTCATCTGCGATGAATGCGTCGAGCTGTGCATGGATATCATCCGCGAAGAACACAAGATCTCCTTCGTCAAATCGAAGGACGGTGTTCCGACGCCGAAGGAAATCCGCGAAGTCCTCGACGATTACGTGATCGGGCAAGATCACGCCAAGAAGGTTCTCTCCGTCGCGGTGCACAACCACTACAAGCGCCTGAACCACGCGACCAAGAATAACGACGTCGAACTGGGCAAGGCGAACATCCTGCTGATCGGCCCGACGGGCACCGGCAAGACGCTGCTGGCGCAGACCTTGGCCCGAATCATCGACGTGCCATTCACGGTTGCGGACGCCACGACGCTCACCGAAGCCGGCTACGTCGGCGAGGACGTCGAAAATATCATCCTCAAGCTGCTGCAGTCCGCCGACTACAATGTCGAGCGTGCGCAGCGCGGCATCGTCTACATCGACGAGGTCGACAAGATCAGCCGCAAGTCGGACAACCCCTCGATCACTCGGGACGTGTCGGGCGAGGGCGTGCAGCAGGCCCTACTCAAGATCATGGAGGGCACTGTCGCCTCCGTGCCACCGCAGGGCGGGCGCAAGCATCCGCAGCAGGAGTTCCTGCAGGTCGACACCACCAACATCCTGTTCATCTGCGGCGGCGCCTTCGCGGGTCTGGAGAAGATCATCTCCGCGCGCGGGCAGGGCGCCTCGATCGGCTTCGGCGCCAAGGTCTCGGACCCCGACGAACGCCGCACCGGCGAGATCTTCCGCCAGGTGGAACCCGACGACCTGCTGCGCTTCGGTCTGATCCCGGAATTCGTCGGCCGGCTGCCGGTGATCGCCACCCTGGATGATCTGGACGAGAAGGCCCTGGTGAAGATCCTCACCGAGCCGAAGAACGCCTTCGTGAAACAGTACGTGCGGCTCTTCGACATGGAGAACGTCGGGCTCACATTCACCGACGACGCCCTGAACGCCGTGGCCCGCAAGGCGATCACTCGCAAGACCGGCGCGCGGGGCCTGCGCTCGATCCTCGAGGCTATCCTGCTCGACACCATGTACGAGCTGCCCACCTACGACGGTGTCGAGGAGGTGGTGGTCAACGCCGAGGTCGTGGAAGGCCGCGCCCAGCCGCTGATCATCTACGCCGAACGCCGCGACAAGGGCGGCGCCGCCTAGCCCTTTTCGCCAGCTAACGATTTGAGCCCTGCAGGTGACTGCGGGGCTTTTTCGTGTGCGATACTCCGACGCTCATCACGGAGGCGCGCCTTGGCGATCACCGGCCTGGACCACGTCAACATCCGCACGACGGAACTTCGACGGACCCAGATGTTCTTCACCGAGGTGCTGGGCCTCGCCGTCGGCTGGCGGCCGGATTTCCCGTTCGGCGGCGCCTGGCTGTACGCGGGCGACAAGGACCTGGTGCACTTGGTGGAGGTCAGCCGGGCCGGCGCGGACTCCAAGGGCTCCGCCCTCGACCACTTCGCCTTCGCCATCGACGATTACGACGACGCCCGGCGCCGGCTGGACGCGGCGGGCCTGGCCTACGAGCCTGCGGCGGCGCCAAACGGCGGCATTCGCCAGCTGTTCGTCACGGAGTTGAACGGGGTCACGATCGAGCTGAACTGCCGGGCCCGATGAGCGCGTTCCACGCCCACCTGCCATGCGATCGGGCCATCGCCAGCCGGATCCACGGCGTCGCTCATCCGCCGAGCGCGCGCGGCTGGGTGCTGGCGGGCACGGTGCTAGGCTCGGGACTGGCGTTCATCGACTCGTCGGCGGTGAACCTGACCCTGCCGGTGATCCAGCAGAAGCTCGGCGGCAGCCTGGCCGCGGCGCAATGGATAATGAACGCCTACGCCTTGTTGCTCGGCGCCCTGGTGCTGGCTGGCGGGGCCGCGGCCGACCGCTATGGGCGCAAGCGCGTCTTCGCCGCCGGCGTGCTGCTGTTCACCGCGGCTTCGGCGGTATGCGGCCTGGCGCCCAACCTGCCGATCCTGATCGCGGCCCGCGCCATCCAGGGCCTGGGGGCGGCTCTTCTGACCCCGGCGAGCCTGGCGTTGTTGGGTGCGGCCTATGACGCCAAGGGGCGCGGCCAGGCCGTGGGCGTCTGGGCGGGGGCCAGCGGGCTGACCAGCGCCGTCGGCCCGGTGCTGGGAGGCTGGCTCACCCAGGCGATCTCGTGGCGGGCGGTGTTCTTCATCAACCTGCCGGTGGCAGCGGCGGCGGTGGGGCTGGTCATGGCCAACGCCAAGGAGAGCAGGGGTTCGGCCTCGGGTCCGGTGGACTGGGCGGGCGCGGCGAGCATCACCCTTGGGCTGGCGGCGATCACCTGGGCGCTGACGGTCGCGCCGAAGCAGGGCCTGGACGTCGCGGTGCTGGTGGCGGCCGGCGTCGGCGTCGGCGCCCTGGCGGGGTTCATCCTGATCGAAAGAAGAGCCGCCAACCCCATGACACCGCTCACCCTTTTCAGATCCGCGACCTTCTCCGGCGTCAACGGGCTGACTTTCGTCCTCTATGCCGCCTTCGGGGGCGCGCTTTTCCTGCTGCCCTTCGAGCTGATCCGGGCCCACGGCTATCCGCCTTCGGTAGCGGGCGCGGCGCTGCTGCCCATGTCGGTGGGGCTAGCTGTGCTGTCACCGCTCGCGGGCCGTGTCGCCTCGCGGATCGGAGCTCGGCCGATGCTGATCTTGGGTCCGTTGCTGGTGGCCGCAGGGTTCGGCTTGCTGGCGGGGCTTTCGCAGGCCGGCGGCTACTGGATTTCCGTCTTTCCGGGCCTGGCGGTCTTGGCCCTGGGCGCCGGCGTCGCCGTGGCGCCGCTTACGGACGCGGTGCTGGGGGCCGTGGATGATCAATACGAAGGCGCGGCGGCCGGGGTGAACAATGCGGTGGCTCGGGTGGCGGGGCTCGTGGCCGTGGCGCTGGTGGGCTTCGTGATCGGCGGCTCGGAACCCAAGGCTATCGCCGCAGGCTATCGGCTGGCGATGATCGTCGCGGCGGCCGGCTCGGCGGCGGCGGCCCTGATCGCCGCGCTCACCGTCGGTTCGAAGGCCGGCGCCGCACGCGGGCGCTGAGGCTTGCCAGGCCGTGGCGCCGGCCATCTAATGCCGCATGGCCGAAAGGGCGATCGTCGTGATCGGCGCGGGCGACGCCCTGGGGGGCGCCATCGCCAGGCGCTTCGCACGCGAAGGCTATGCCGCCGCCCTGGTGCGCCGCCACGCCGAGCAGCTCGAGCCCCTGGCGGGGGCGATCCGGGACGCCGGCGGCGAGGCGCACCCCTTCGGGGCCGATGCGCGGCAGGAAGACCAGATGGTCGCCCTGTTCGAGAAGGTGGAGGCTGAGATCGCACCCATCGAGGTCTGCGTCTTCAACATCGGCGCGAACGTCCGCTTCCCGATCACCGAGACCACGGCGCGGGTGTTCACCAAGGTCTGGGAGATGGCCTGTTTCTCCGGATTCCTCACGGGCCGCGAGGCCGCCCGGCGGATGACGCCCCGGGGCCGTGGGACCATCCTCTTCACCGGCGCCACCGCCAGCGTCCGGGGCCGCGAGGGCTTCGCGGCCTTCGCCGCCGCCAAGCACGGCCTGCGCGCCGTGGCTCAGAGCATGGCGCGCGAGCTGGGGCCGAAAGGCGTCCACGTCGCCCACACCATCATCGACGGGGCCATCGACACGGCCTGGATCGCCGAGAACTTCCCCGAACGCCACGCCCTGAAGGCCGAGGACGGCATCCTGAACCCCGACCATATCGCCGACGCCTATTGGGCCCTGCACGTCCAGCCGCGCGACGCCTGGACCCACGAATTGGATCTGCGTCCCTGGATGGAGGCCTGGTGAGATGCCGAAGACGGTGGAGTTCCTGTTCGATTTCGGCAGTCCCGCCAGCTACCTGGCCTACAAGCGCCTGCCGGCGCTGGCGGAACGCACCGGGGCGCGGATCGATTATGCGCCCATGCTGCTGGGCGCGGTTTTCAAGGCCACCGGCAACGCCTCGCCGGCCTCCATTCCCGCCAAGGGCCGCTGGACGGGCGTCGATTTCCGCCGCTGGGCGACGCGCCACAGGATCGAGTTCAACTTCAATCCTTACTTCCCGATCAACACCCTGCACCTGATGCGCGGCGCCACGGGCCTGATCGGGGACACCCGGTTCATGACCTACTGCGACCGGGTCTTCGACGCCATGTGGCGCGAGCCGACGAACCTCGGGGACCCGGCCGAGCTTGCCCCAGTGGTGCGCGGGGCTGGGCTGGAGCCCGAGGATTTCAGGGCGCTGATCGAGCGAGACGACGTCAAGAACCGGCTGAAGGCCACCACGGAGAGAGCCGTGGAGCGCGGCGTCTTCGGGGCGCCGACCTTCTTCGTGGGCGAGGAGATGTTCTTCGGCCAGGACCGCATGGATTTCGTGGAAGAGGCGCTCGCCGCCTAGCCGCTTGTGGGCGAAAGCGCCGCTACCCACATATCTTGGCAAGGGTCGGGGCATAGACTTGCACGCACGACCAGGCGTCACCGCTCAAGCTAGGGCGCGAAACGCGCTGGGACCCAGTGTCGCGCAAAGGTATTGCTCCGCTTGAACCAGGACCCGAACGGTCCACATAAATCACCGAAAGCCGTCCCTTGCCGGACGGACGGAACGTTCGACTCAGACGCATCGTCTGGGTAACGGCGATCCGAAAGGCCGGGCCGCGAGACCAACGCGGCCGGTCAGGAGTTGAGGCATCATGTCCGAGATCAAAATCCTGCCGATCCTGCCGCTGCGCGACATCGTCGTGTTCCCGCACCAGCCCGTGCCGCTGTTCGTCGGCCGCGAGAAGTCCGTGCGCGCCCTGGAAGAGGCCATGAAGAACGAGGGCAAGCAGATCCTGCTCGCCACCCAGAAGGACAAGGACGACGACGACCCGTCCCCCGACGGCATTTATGACGTCGGCGTCGTGGCCACCGTCCTGCAGCTGCTGAAGCTGCCCGACGGCACCGTCAAGGTGCTGGTGGAAGGCCGCGCGCGCGCCGGCGTTTCCCGCTTCACCGACCAGTCCGAGTTCTACGAGGCCGAGATCGCCTATGTGGCGGAAGACGGCGCGGGCTCGGCCGAGGCCGAGGCGCTGAGCCGCGCCGTGGTCGAGCAGTTCGAGAACTATGTGAAGCTGAACAAGAAGGTGCCCCCCGAGGCGCTGGCGGCGATCCCGCAGATCGAAAACCCCGGCGAGCTCGCCGACCGGATCGCCTCCCACCTTTCGGTGAAGATCGCCGAGAAGCAGCAGCTCCTGGAAGTCTTCAACGTCGTGAAGCGCCTGGAGAAGGTCTACGCCCTGATGGAGGGCGAGATCAGCGTCATGCAGACGGAAAAGAAGATCCGCAACCGCGTGAAGCGCCAGATGGAGAAGACCCAGCGCGAGTACTATCTGAACGAGCAGATGAAGGCGATCCAGCGGGAGCTGGGCGAGCAGGACGACCAGCGCGACGAACTGCTGGAGCTCGAAAAGCGCATCAAGAAGACCAAGCTCTCCAAGGAAGCCCGCTCTAAGGCCGAGGGGGAGCTCAAGAAGCTGCGCAACATGAGCCCGATGTCGGCGGAATCCACCGTCGTGCGGAACTACCTCGACTGGCTGCTGTCGATCCCCTGGGGCAAGGCGAAGATCAAGCCCATCGACCTGCAGAAGGCCGAGGACATCCTGGAAGGCGACCACTACGGCCTGGAGAAGGTCAAGGAACGCATCCTGGAGTACCTGGCGGTGCAAAGCCGCGTGGGGTCCCTGAAGGGCCCGATCCTCTGCCTGGTGGGCCCGCCTGGGGTCGGCAAGACCTCGCTCGGCCGCTCCATCGCCAAGGCCACCGGTCGCGAGTTCGTCCGGGTCTCTCTGGGCGGCGTGCGCGACGAGGCCGAGATCCGCGGCCACCGCCGGACCTATATCGGCTCCATGCCCGGCAAGATCATCCAGTCGATGAAGAAGGCCAAGTCGACCAACGCCTTCTTCCTGCTGGACGAGATCGACAAGATGGGCTCCGACTGGCGGGGCGACCCATCCTCGGCCCTGCTGGAGGTGCTGGACCCGGCGCAGAACTCAACCTTCGCCGACCACTACCTTGAGGTCGACTACGACCTGTCGCCGGTGATGTTCGTCACCACGGCCAACAGCCTGAACATGCCGCAGCCGCTGCTGGACCGCATGGAGATCATCCGCATCCCCGGCTACACCGAGGACGAGAAGCTGGAGATCGCCAAGCGCCACATCCTGGCCAAGCTGACCAAGGACCATGGGCTGACGCCGGAGGAGTTCGTCGTCCCGGACGCCTCGATCCGCGACCTGATCCGCTACTACACGCGCGAGAGCGGCGTCCGCTCGCTGGAGCGGGAGCTGGGCAACCTGGCCCGCAAGACGGTGCGGGACCTGGCGCGTGAGAACCTGCTGTCGATCACCATCGACGAGGAGCGCCTCGCCAAGTACGCCGGCGTGCGGAAGTACAAGTACGGTGAGATGGACACCGAGGATCAGGTCGGGATCATCACCGGCCTGGCCTACACCGACTTCGGCGGCGACATCCTCACCATCGAGGCGGTCAAGATGCCGGGCAAGGGCCGCATGACGGTCACCGGCAACCTGAAGGACGTGATGAAGGAGTCGATCTCGGCGGCGAACAGCTATGTCCGCAGCCGGGCCACCAAGTTCGGCATCGAGCCGCCGAGCTTCGAGCGGACCGACGTCCACATCCACGTGCCGGACGGGGCCACGCCCAAGGACGGTCCGTCCGCTGGCGCGGCCATGGCCACGGCGATCGTCTCGGTGCTGACCGGCATCCCGATCAAGAAGGACATCGCCATGACCGGCGAAGTCACCCTTCGTGGCCGGGTGACGGCCATCGGCGGCCTGAAGGAAAAGCTGCTCGCGGCCCTACGCTCCGGCGTGAAGACCGTGCTGATCCCCTCGGAGAACGAGAAGGACCTGGCCGAGGTGCCGGAGAACGTGAAATCGGAGATGAAGATCATCCCGGTCTCAACCATGGACGAGGTGCTGAGCCACGCGCTCACCCGCCAGCCGGTGGCGATCGAATGGTCGGAAGCCGACGCCCCGCCGGTGAACGTGCAGGACGACACCGACCTGGAGGCCGTCCTCACCCACTAGGTTGCGATCACATCTTGTGACAACGGGCGGCGCGGGAGCATTTCCCGCGCCGCTCTCGTTTGACGGCCACGCTTCGCCGGGCCTTAATCGAAACCGGGGCGAGGGTGTTGGGGCCCTCCCGTCTGCAAACCGACAGACTGGGAGAGAGACGGACATGACCAAGGCCGAACTCGTCGAAGCCATGGCCGACAAGGCGGGCCTGAACAGGGCGCAGGCCAAGGAGGCGCTGGACGCCTTCATCGCCTCGGTGTCCACCTCGCTGAAGGCCGGCAACGAGGTTCGCGTCATGGGGTTCGGCAGCTTCGTGCCCGTCAAGCGTCCCGCCGGAATGGCGCGCAATCCGCGCACGGGCGAGGCGGTGAAGCGCAAGGCGTCCCGCACATGCCGCTTCAAGGCCGGCGACGCGCTGAAGTCGGTGCTGAACGCCTGAACGGCGGAGCCGCCCTTCATCGGCTGCGCGGCCTGGGCTAGAACCTCGCGTCGTAGGGCGGCTAGCTCAGTTGGTTAGAGCATCTCGTTTACACCGAGAGGGTCGGGGGTTCGAATCCCTCGCCGCCCACCAGCCTCCGCTCGCGCCGCGAGCTTTGGGCTCGGCAAGCGGGCCCAGCGTTGGGGGCGTCAGGCCCCAAGGTTCCGAGCCCGTTCCGCGGCCAGGTCCTGCTCCAGCTGCTCGATCCGCTTCTCCATGGCCTCGCGTTCGGCCATCCAGGGCCAACGGCCGTCCATCCGGCGGCGCGGAAGCGCCTGCTGCAGGAACCTCAGCGTGGCGTTCCGCATCTCCATCTCGTCAGGCTTCGGGGCCTGCATGGCTTCACGGTAAGTCCGTTCCAGGTAGTCGAGGGTCACCTCCAGCCCTGCGATGGCGCGCACCCGGTCCGATACCTGCGCCGCGTCGCGCGCATCATATTTCGCCACCTCCGCGGCGAGCGCTTCCACGCTCAAACCATGGACCAGCGAGCGAAGGCCAAAATTCAGCGGCCGCAGAGAGGCGAGGTTGTCCGTCGTGACCATGCCCGCCATGCCGCGGGAGTCACAGACCACGACCGCGCAGCCGGCGCAGAGCGCCTCGAGCGCCATCCGAGCGGTCGCGAAGACCAGATCGTAGTTCACCAGTTCGGGTTCGGGTTCGGCCACGACCCGGTCGCCACCGGCGCCCAGGAGCTCGAGCTCGATCCCAAGGCCCCGGCACACGGCGGCGATGAGCGGGATCTGCGCCTTGAACTTGGTGAAGGCCAGGGCTCTCGCCGGCTTGGCGGCCAAGGCCCGCGGGCGTGCCGGTATGCGCGTGAGGTCGACGGCGTTGTAGACCACGTCGATCCGGTCCGGCGAAATCTGCTCGACGTGCACAAGCCGGTCCCGGACGGTCTGGTCCACGGCGACATAGCGATAGACCTGCGGGAAGTTCGCCGGCGCTTCCTGCCAGTACAGCCACGCATGGCACACCTGGATGGCCGGGGTCTGCGGGAAATGGAAGATCGCATCGGCCGTTTGGATGAAATGCTGCCCGTGGATGATGTCGGGGGGCTCGGCCAGTCTCGAAAGGTCGGGGACGACCGCCACGCCGCGGTGGTGCAGTTCCACGGCCGGCGGTCCCAGGTGCGGGGAGTAGACGATGGGCCGGTGCCCGCGCCTTAGCAGGCCAAGGGCCACGTCCCTGATGGCCGTCTCCGTCCCGCCGCGCCGATCCAGCCAGGCGTTGGTCAGGAGAACGCTGAAGCCGCGGGACGAGCGTTCGCTCATGCGGCGTTGGCAGTGCGGGCCAGGGCCGGTTGCAGCGCGAGGACGATAGGCTCGACGTGGCCCCACCGCAGGACGGACCGATAGGCCCCGGCCGCGACGCGATCCTCGCCGAAAGCCTCGTAGAGCGGCCGTTCGCCGTCGGCAGGCGCCAGATCCTCCATGGGGCGCAGCGAATGCAGGTCTTCGCGCCCAAGGAACGCCATTCCGCCCGCCCGGCGAAGATTGTCTGCCTCGTGCGCGATCTCCGGAAAACCCTCCGCCAGCGCGATCTTGCGTTCGAGCTGCGCCGGCGTCAGCTCTTGTGGACAACAAACAGGTCCCCCTGAGCGGCTCGCCATGCTGGGCGGCACGACCTCGTAGTCCAGGCAGTCGATCCCCCATCCAAGCTGGGCGGACGCCAGCGACACAGCCCGGCGAACCGTCAGGTGACACAGGTCGTGGGCGACGTTGTAGAGCTGCCAGGAATCGGTGACCACGGTCTGCACCCGTTGCCGCACAAAACCGTCAGCCAGCGCGTCGGCCAAGTTGAGGAATGGCCGCGCGTCGCTGTCCATGATCCAGCCGTAGACGTCGCGGTCGAGGTGGCTGCCAAACAGCGCCCCCTCGGTTGCGCCGAGTTCGGCGGCAAGGCGCCGGCTGGCCTCCACCCGGGCGCGGCTCGATCCATGGCCGGAGCCGGTCGTGAGGATGGAGATCACGGGCCTCGCGCGCTCGACCCAGGCCGACAGGCGTAGCTCGTGACCCGGATGGGCCACCGCCAGGGCCACTCGGGTCATGCCCCAATCGACAGCCGTCGCAGCGATCATGCCGGACCCCGAATCCCGATCTTCCTGCAAGTATCCCAAAATCGTCGGCGAGCGTATGCCAGCTTTGGGTGCGTCTCTAGTTTCGTCGGGCGTCCCAGCGGCGCAAGCCCAGGCGGATGGCGGTACGCGATGTTCAGGTGGGCGATGGCATTGAGCATGATCCTTGCGGCATCGGCCGCCGCAGCGGGGCCCGCCTCGCTCGACGACTACATGAAACAGGTGCGGCACAGACCGGAGCAGACGGTCCACTATGGGTCGGCGTCCTCACAGGTCGCCGAGTTGTTCCTGCCCAAAGGCAAGGGCCCGCATCCCGTGGTCGTGCTGCTGCACGGCGGCTGTTTCCTGAAGCAGTACGAAGGCTTCGCGCAGACGAGCGCGATCGCCGCCGACCTGGCCGGGCGCGGCTATGCGGTGTGGAACGTAGAGTACCGTAAGCTGGGCGAGGCCGGCGCCGGCTATCCGGGCACGTTCCAGGATGTGGCGACGGCGGTCGACCGGCTTCGCGTCGAGGCCCCGAAGTACGGCCTGGACCTGAGCCGCGTGATCGCGGTCGGCCATTCGGCCGGCGGGCATCTGGCGCTCTGGGCCGCGAGCCGGGATAAGCTGCCCCCGACGAGCCCCCTGCGGGTCGCGGACCCCTTGAAGATCGGCGCGGTGGTCAGCCTGGCCGGCATCGGCGACCTGCAGGGCCAGGCCAGCGTCTGGGCGGGCCCCTGCGGCGCTGACACCCTGGACCGCCTGCTGGACACCGCCCATCGCAGGGCGCCGTACGCCGACACCTCGCCGGCCGAACTGCTGCCGACCGGGGTGAAGGTGGTGATGGTCCACGGCGAATTCGATCCGGTCATGCCCCCCTTCACGGGGCGCGACTATGTCGCCAGGGCGCGCAAGGCCGGCGACCCCGCCGAGCTGGTCGTGCTGCCGGGCGCCGGGCATTTCGACCCGGTGATCCCGACCACGGCGACCTGGAAGGCGGTCGTGGCGATCCTCGACCGCGAATTGAAGGCCCTGCCGCGCTGATCGCGAAGCGGCTTCCATCGACGTGAGCTTTCGTGCCTAACTCCCGGCCTTGGGAGAGGATTCTATGCCCGATATGACCGCGAACGCCGATGATCGTTCTTTCCTGGGCCATCCCAAGGCGCTGGCCTACCTCTCCTTCACGGAAGCCTGGGAACGGTTCTCCTACTACGGCATGCAGACCCTGCTGGTGCTCTACATGGTGCACCAGCTGCTGCTGCCCGGGCACGTGGAGCACGTGGCCGGCTTCGAGGCGGTCCGTGGCCTGTTCACCCGTCTCTATGGGGGTGGCGAGGTGCTTTCGACCGTGGCCCTGGCCTCGGCGATCTTCGGCTTCTACTCGAGTACGGTCTACCTGACGCCGATCTTCGGCGGCCTGCTGGCCGACTGGGTGCTGGGACGAACCTGGACCATCATCTTGGGCGGCAGCCTGATGGCGCTCGGCCATTTCCTGATGGCCTTCGACGTCTCGTTCCTGGTGGCGCTGGTCTGCCTGATGCTGGGCGCGGGCTGCTTCAAGGGCAACATCGCCACCCAGGTGGGCTCGCTCTACGGGCCGACGGACAACCGGCGCGCGGACGCCTTCCAGATCTACTACATCGGCATCAACGCCGGCGTGATCATCGCCCCCCTCGTCACCGGCACTCTGGGCGAGAAGGTCGCCTGGCACTACGGCTTCGGCGCGGCGGGCGTGGGCATGCTGATCTCGCTGGTGATCTACATGATCGGCCGCCGCCACCTGCCGCCGGAGCCCCCGCGCGGAGCCCTGGCGCGCGCTGAGGCGAAGGGTAGGGCGCCGGCGACGCCGATGACCCGGCGGGAATGGTTTGTCGTCGTGATCCTGGTCCTCCTGCTGCCGGTGCTGGCGCTGTCGATCGTCGGCAACAACCAGATCTTCAACGCCTACTTGATCTGGGCCGAGCGCAGCGCGGACCTGCAGCTGTTCGGCGTGCCGATCCTGACCACCTGGCTGGTCTCGGTGGACTCCATCGTCTCGGTGTCGGCGCTACTCCTGATGGTCTGGTTCTGGCGGCAATGGGCCAAGCGCTTCCCCGAACCGGACGAGATGCTGAAGATCACCATCGGCTGCGCCTTCGGCGCGGCCGGGGTGGCGTGCCTGGCGATGGGCTCCAGCCTCTCGGCCGCGGCGGGCCACAAGGTGCCGTTCGGCTGGCTGCTGGGCTTCCACCTCCTGAACGACATCGGCTTCGCCAATGTCCTGCCCGTGGGGCTGGCCTTCTACGCGCGCTCCGCGCCCCGGGCGATGGCGGGCTTCGTGGTCGGGCTCTACTACCTGCACCTCTGGGCCGGCAACACCCTGGTGGGAAAGCTGGGCGGCATGCTCGAGACCATGTCCGCATCGCGGTTCTGGATGATCCACGTGATCCTGGTTGCGACCGCAGGCGTGGTGTTCTTTGTCGTCCGCCTGTTGTTCGGACACCTGCTTCGCGGGGAGCCGGCGCAGCCGGACTTCGTCGCCGCCGACGCCGCCGAGACGCCGTAGCGGGTATGCTTTACCGCCCGCTCGGCCGCACGGGCATGACCGTTTCGGAGATCGGCTTCGGGGCGGCGAGCTGGTGGGGCAAGGCGCGGTTCCCGGAGATCCCGGCGGCTCGTCTGGTGGACGCGGCCATCGCTGGCGGCGTCACCTTCTTCGACACAGGCGCCAGCTACTCCGACGGCAACGCCGAGCCCAGGCTCGGCCGGGTGCTGAAGGGCCGGGATCTTTCCGGCCTGGTGATCGCCAGCAAGGCCGGAACGTTCGCGCAGGGCGGGCGCGTGGGCCGCGACTTCTCACCGGCCGCCGTCGTCGCCAGCGCCGAGCGCAGCCTGCGCAACCTCGGCCTCGACGTCCTGCCGCTGCTGCAGCTGCACGGGCCCGCGGCGGCGGAGCTCACGGACGAACTGCTGGACGCGCTCCGCGGCCTGAAGGCCCGGGGATTGGTGCGCGCCCTGGGGGTCAACAGCTTCGATCCGGCGGTGATCGATCACGCCATCGGCCTGCCGGACTTCGACGTGGTCATGGTGGACTACAATGTCCTGCGTCCCGGGCGTGAGCCGCTGATCGCCCGCGCCGCGGCGGCGGGGAAGGGCGTGCTGGCCGGCATGGCGCTGGCCATGGGGCATACGGGTCTGCAGGTGGCCAAGCTGCGGGGTTCGCGGGACCTCTGGTACGCCGCCCGCGGCCTGATGCGCCACTGCGCCGACGTGGCGGCCGGCGCGCGGTTCGGCTTCCTCAACAGGCTGCCGCAGATCACCGGACCGCAGGCCGTGCTCGCCTATGTGCTGGCCAATCCGAACGTGGCCTGCGCGGTCATGGGCACAACCCGGCAGGCCCATCTCGCCGAAAACCTGCAGGCCTCCGGCATGGCGCTTGCGCCGGACATCATGGCCGCCATCCGGACCCGCCAGGAAGGGCGGCTTTCCGGGTGACAGCCGCCGTTCGGCGGGTTCATGGTGCTGATCAGCGATAACCTGGGAAACGACCATGGCGGACGATCTGGACCTCGACCGGGCGCTGGAGGCCGCCCACCTGCCGGCCCTGATCGCGGCCATGGTGCACATGACCGGCGACGCGGGCTGGCTTAGGCCGGAATGGACGCCCGCCTACCAGCCGCTTTCGCCACCCGGCGAAACAGGCCTGCCTGAGGCGGCCAAGGCCGAAATCCGCGCCAAGGCCAAGGCGGCGATCGAGGCCTATCAGGCCGGCGGCTCGCCGAAGATGCCGAGCCCCGACACGCCCACCTTGCGGAAGATCATGGACTTTGTCGGCGGCGCGCCGATCCCGGAGATGTACGCCGACTTCCTGATCGACGAGCTCGCCATCTCCGGCAAGAACAGCAAGGACCCGCAGTTCGAACAGCCCAAGCTCAAGGAGGCGGCCCGCAAGCTGAAGGTGCTGGTGATCGGCGCCGGCATGTCGGGCCTGCTGACCGGCGTCCGGCTCAGCCAGGCCGGTGTCCCGTTCGAGATCGTGGAGTCCAACCCCGATGTGGGCGGCACCTGGCTGGTGAACACCTATCCCGGCTGCCGCGTCGACAACTCCAACCATATGTACAGCTACTCCTTCGAGCCCAACCACGCCTGGCCGCAGCATTTCTCGCCGCAGCCGGAGCTCCTGAAGTACTTCCGGGGCGTCGCGGAGAAGTACGACCTGAAGAAGCACATCCGCTTCGAGACCAAGGTCGAGAGCCTGGCCTGGGACGAGGACCGCGCGGTCTGGCGCGTTGCGCTGAAGGGCAACGGTCGCGCCGAGACCGTCGAGGCCAACGCCGTCATCACCGCGGTGGGCCAGCTCAACAAGCCGCGGATGCCGCAGATCGAGGGCGTCGGGACCTTCGAGGGTCCGGCTTTCCACTCCGCGGAATGGCGCCACGACGTGGACCTGGCCGGCAAGCGGGTCGCGGTGATCGGCACCGGCGCCTCGGCCTACCAGTTCGTGCCCGAGATCGCGCCGAAGGTCGCCACGCTGAAGGTCTTCCAGCGCACCCCGCCCTGGGGCCTGCCGGTGCCGCACTACCACGAGGACGTCCCTGAAGGGATGAAGTGGCTGCTGGAGCACATCCCCTACTACGACAAGTGGTACCGCTTCTGGCTCTTCTGGATGACGACCGAGGGCTTCCTGCCGATGGTCAAGGCGGACGAGGGCTGGAACGGCCCGCCGACGGCGGTGGGCCAGGCCAACCTGATGTTGCGGGAGATGGCGGCCGAGGCGCTCGCCGCCCAGGTGGCGGACCGGCCGGACCTGCTGCCCAATGTGGTGCCGACCTATCCGGTGGGAGGCAAGCGGGCGGTCTTGGACAATGGCGTCTGGCTCGGCGCGCTGAAACGGCCGAACGTCGAGTTGATCACGCAGGCCATCACGAAGATCACGCCGAAGGGCGTGGTCACCGCGGACGGCGTCGAGCATGAGGCGGACGTGCTGATCTACGGCACGGGCTTCACAGCCTCGAAGTTCCTCTCCGGCCTGACGGTGAAGGGGCGCGGCGGCCGCGAGCTGCATGACGTCTGGGCTGGGGACGCGCGGGCCTATCTCGGCATGACCGTGCCGGATTTCCCCAATTTCTTCATGATCTACGGGCCCAACACCAACATCGTGGTCAACGGCTCGATCATCTTCTTCTCGGAGTGCTCCGTCCGCTACATCGTGGGCGCGCTGCGGCTGCTGGCCGAGACCGGGGCGAAGGCGATCGAGGTCAAGCGCGGGGTGCACGACGACTTCAACATCCGGGTCGACGACGCCAACAAGGGCTGGGCCTGGGGCTCCGAAGGGGTTTCGAGTTGGTACAAGAACGAGTTCGGCCGGGTGAGCCAGAACTGGCCCTTCGGCCTCATCGACTACTGGCGCGCCACCCTGGCCCCCAATCCGGACGACTTCGTCCTGAGCCGGCAACCCGAGCCGGTGGCCTGATCGCGGAGCCAAGTCCATGAAGACCCTGGACATCGAGTACCACGCCGATGGCGCGCGCCTGGTGGGCTATCTGGCGGTGGACGAAAGCCATGCCGGCAAGCGTCCCGGCGTGCTGGTCGCCCCGGAGGGCGGCGGCCTGGTGGACTTGACCAAGTCCATCGCCCGCCGCCTGGCGGAGGCCGGCTACGCCGCCTTCGCGATGGATTACTACGGCGACGGCAAGCCGCTGGCCGACCGCAACGAGGTGATGCCGCGGATCAACGCCTTCATGGCCGAGCCCAGCACGATCCGCGCCCGCGCCGCCGAGGCCCTGAAAGTGCTCGCCGCGCAACCGGAGACCGACGCCGGCAAGCTGGCGGCGATCGGCTACTGCTTCGGCGGCACGACGGTGCTGGAACTGGCCCGCGGCGGCGCCGAGGTGAAGGCGGTGGTGGGCTTCCACTCCGGCCTCGGCACGACCCGGCCGGCGCAGGCTGGCGTCGTGCGCGCCAGGATCCTCACCTGCATCGGCTTCCACGACCCGATCATCCCGGCCGACCAACGCCTGGCCTTCGAGACTGAGATGGACGCAGCCGGCGTCGACTGGCGGATGAACGTCTACGGCGGCGCCGGCCACAGCTTCACCAACCCCAACGTGGGCGCGCTGGGCATGCCGGGCTTCGAGTACGACGAGGCCACCGACCGCCGGTCCTGGGCGGCCATGCTGGACTTCTTCGACGAAGTGCTGGGACCGGTGACGGCCGCGGCCTAGCCGTCCCAGATCGAACGGAACTCTCCCCCGCCGTTCAGGCGTTGGGCGGGGCTGGTCTTGTCGACGTGGCCGATCAGGCCGCGGTAGACACCGTAGCCCACCAGCTCCTGCAGCCGGGGCGGGAAGCCCTTCACCAGCTTCGGGTCGAGGCCCAGCTGCTGGTTCTCCTGCTGGCGGATGAAGCCCGCACAATAGTTCATGGCGATCCCCGTGCGCCGCTCCCCCGTGCGGTTGGCGCCGCCGCCATGCCAGAGCGCGCCGTCCCAGAGGAGCACGCTGCCCTTCGGCATCTCGGCGGCGATGGTCTCATAGGCACCGCCGTACTCGGGATTGGGCCTGCGGTGGCTGCCCGGAACCAGGCGCGTCGCGCCGTTGGCCTCGGTGAAGTCGGTGAGCGCCCACATCGAGTTGCAGACGATGGGGGCGTGCGGCTTTTCCAGCGGGATCACCTGGTCGTCGGCGTGGATCGGCTGGGCGGTCTCGCCGGGATCGATGGCGATGGAGGAGAGCGAGGATATCAGGCACTGCGGATCGAGCACGCCCTCGACGACCGGCAGGACCTCGGGGTGCGTCGGCACGTCCGTGAACGGCGCGCCGTGGGCCAGCAGGTTGTAGATCCTGACCGTGCGGTGGCCCTCGAAGCCGTTACCGGCGGGTTTGACGCCGAGGTCCCGTTCGAGGCGCAGCAGGGCTTCGCCCAGGGCGTCCGCCAGCGCCGGCGCGATGGCGTTCTCGACGATGGTGTAGCCGTCCTGGCGGATCGCCTCGACATGCCGGGAGCGGGTCTGGTCGTCCATGGCGGGCTTTGCGTCTCGCAGCGGGCTTTGCGCTATGGTGGCCCCTAAGGCGATCCCGGAGCAAGGCGTGACGGCGTGGGCGAGGGCAGCGATCGGAGGCGTTCTGGCGGCGGGGCTGGCCGGCTGCGGCGATCCTCCGGCGGCCGGGCGCGGCGTGTCGTCCGCGGCGAGCCCGCCGGGGCCGGTCAATCCCGATGCGAGAGTGACCCGCTATGCCTGCGTCGACGGCCAGACGATCACCGCCGGCTATCCGGACAGCGGGACCGCCGTCGTCACCTACAGGGACCATGCCTACACCCTGAAACGGACACCCTCGGCCGGCGGGGCCCGCTACACCGGCTACGGGCTGCAGTGGGAGACCAGGGGCGCGCGCGCCCGGATCGCCCCCCTCGCGCCCGGGGAAGAGGCCGCCAGCGCGCCGGGAGTCGATTGCACGGCGGCGCCCGATCAGCCGGCGGCCGGGTCGCCCACCCGCACGAATTTCACGCTTCCCCGGACCGATTCGCATCGCGGCGCCTGAAGGCGGGCAGCGTCGGGCGTGTCCGATCTGCAACGCGCCGGGCTCTAATCTGCGGGCGCGTTTCCCTTGCGAAACACGGTTCTTGCCAAGCCTCAGCTTAGGCGTACGCTTCGATCGTTAGGCGCCATTGCCTACTGTTCCATCAGGACTTGGCCTTCAGAGCTGAGCCGGAACGCCCAAAGGGAGGACATCGGTCATGACCAAGCGTAGCTATCTCTATGGCGGAACGGCGATGGCCGTGGCTTTGAGCTTGAGCGCCTTCCAGGCGCACGCGGCCGGCGCGGCCGCAGCTGCGCCGCCGACCCAAGCCGACTCAGTCACGACGCTATCGGACCTGGTGGTGGTGGCCGAGAAGCGCGAGCAACGCCTGGAGACGGTGCCCGTCGCGATCTCCGCCTTCAGCGCCGAACAACGGACGCTCGTCGGCATCCAGTCGGTTCAGGACCTCACCAACTTCACGCCGGGCCTCCACTTCCAGGCGGCCGCGGACCGGCCATATCTGCGCGGCGTCGGCCGCAACACCGACAACCTGGCGGTCGCCTCGGCCGTGGCCACCTATTATGACGGCGTCTATTACGGCGCGAACGCCACGATCCTGCTGCAGCACTCAGACCTGTTCGTCGACACCATCGAAGTCGACCGCGGTCCGCAGAACTCGCTGCACGGCGCCAACGCCGACGGCGGCACCATCAACTACACCTCCAAGCGCCCGACCAAATCCTTCTATGCCGAGGGCCGCGCGGGCGTGGCGAACAACCAGCGCTACTGGGGCGAAGCGGTCGTCTCGGGCCCCATCACCGACTGGCTGCGCTTCCGGCTGGGCGGCAACTACACCTCCGAGAGGGGCGGCTTCTTCAACAACCTCGGCTCCGGCAAGGACGCCGGGGGCAGCCTGCCTCAGGAAACCGCCGGCGAGAGCCAGTACATCGAAGGGCAGCTCGACGCGAACATCGGCAAGCTCGACGCCTGGGCGAAGGCCTCGAGCGGCACGTTCTCGGCCGACTACCATCAGGTGACGCGCTTCGGGAATTTCCCGGACAACTATCAGCCGAACGGCGCCTTCTCACCGAGCGGCTTCTTCGGCCTCTGCGGCCTGCCCGGCGTGGCCGGGAGTCCCGGCGGCGCCAATGGGTGCACGGGGCCGAACGCGCTCGGCCAGACGGTGGTGCCGGGCTCGGTCGTCGGCGGTCCGGTCTTCGCCAACGCGTTCCCGGGCAACAACCCGGCGAACCTGAACAACCGCGACTTCATCGAGAACTACAACGCCACCAACAAGGAACGGGCGAACTTCCAGTTCGCCACCAACGTGACCTATCACTTCGGCCCGGCGGACCTCACCTATCTGGGCGGTTATCAGAAGTTCAACTACATCCTGAACTTCATCCCGACCTACACCGACAGCGGGGTCAACGCCTTCCAGCTGGCGGGCCCGACGACTCCTTCGCCGACCTGCCTGTTCCTGGCGGGCAACACGGGCGCCAATCCCGCGGGCTGCACCCAGCCGCTCACCGTCTTCCCGATCCCCAGCACGACCTTCTTCCAGGAAGACGACCACTTCTACAGCCACGAGCTCAACCTGACCTCGACGACCGACGGGCCGCTGCAGTACATCCTGGGGGCCTACTACTATCACGAGCAGTACGACCAGCCGGTGTGGGCCGGCGTGATGCCCGCCCAGACCCAGCTGGCGCATCCGGTGACCACCGGCCTGGCTCTCGCGCCGCCTAACCCGGCAAGCGCCATCTCAACCTCCGACACCAAGCTGGAATACAACTCCTGGGCGCTGTTCGGTCACATCGACTACAAGCTCACGGACGCCTTCAAGGCGCACGCCAGCCTGCGCTACACGAACGACCACAAGTTCGGCGATCAGTTCTGGCGGTTCGAGGAATTCGCCGTGCTCGCCGGCCTGCGCCCCTCGAACCTCGGCGCACTCACGCCGGCGGTCGACGTCACGGCGGCCGCTACGGCCGCGAGCCTGGGTGTTACGTTCCCGGGCGCCGGCCCGGCGCGGATCAACCCGGTGACCGGCAACGCCGAGCGCCATCTGGACGAAACCTGGACCGAGTGGACGGGCGACGTCGGGATCGACTGGACGCCGGATTCCAGCACCCTGGTCTATGCCAAGTACAGCCGCGGCTATAAGGCGGGTGGCTTCAGCACCTTCACCTTGGCCGCCAACCCGGAGACCGGCAAGGAGATCGTGGACTCCTACGAGGCGGGCGCGAAGAAGACCTTCGCTCAGGTCTTCCAGCTGAACGGCGCCGTCTTCTACTACAACTACAAGAACGACCAGATCCCTTTGAACGTGCAGACCAACGGCCTGATCGCGTCCCAGCTCTTCAACCTCAAGTCCGTCCACGTCTCGGGGATCGAACTGGAGGCGCTCTGGCGGCCGATCGACCCGCTGACGGTGAGCGCCCAGTATGCGCACCTCAGCGCCAAGGTGAACGACCCTGGCGCCTGCTTCGAGGACGTCGTCGATCCCGCCGCGGCCCTGCCCGGAGCGAACACCTCGGGCTGCACGCCGGCCTCGGTGAGCGCCACCGGCGCGCTCGTTCCAGCGACGCAGAACCTCAAGGGTCAGACGCTTCCCGAAGCGCCCCCCAACAAGTTCTCGATTACCGGTATCTACACCTTCAACTTCGATCCCGGGAAGCTGGCGCTGTCCGGCAGCTACATCTGGAAGGACAAGACCTACGGGACGCTGTTCAACCGGTTCTACTCGCAGGCGCCGGAGCTGAACCAGGTCAACTTGCGGGCCATCTGGACCAGCGCCAACGACGACTGGAACCTGATCGCCTATGTGGACAACGTCTTCGACCGGACGAACCGCGACTCCCGGTCGGGCAGCCTGCTCCAGGCCCCAACCGCGCCAGGCCAGGTGGGCGTCCTGACGATCAACGACGCCCTGGTGAATCCGCGGACCTATGGCCTGGAGCTTCGCGTCCGCTTCCACTGACCTATCGAGGGGCGCGCCAAACGATCGGCGCGCCCACCGCCCTGGCAGGCGCCGCGGACGGTGCGTAGCATGGCCGCATGATCCCAGGACCCGCCAGAGCATGACATCCTCCCCCCGGCCGGGGCCGCGGCGCGGGCGGCGAACCCCGCCGTCGGCGCCCACGGACCCGGCCGCTTTTTCGCGCGCGCTGGACGAGGCGGCGGCGCACTTCAAGGCCGGCCGGCTGGACGCCGCGGCTCAGCTCTACCGGCAGCTGGAACGCGAGGCGCCGGGGGACGCGCGGGCCGCCTATTCCCTGGCGGTGATCGACATCCGCCAGGGCCGCCTGGACCGCGCCCGGCGCCGGCTGGAGGCGGTCGCCGCCGCCGCGCCCCTGCTGGCCGCCGCGCAGCATAACCTGGGGGCCGTCCGCCAGCGCCTGGGCGACTGGGCGTTGGCCGCCGAGGCCTATGGCCGGGCGCTGGAGTTGCGGCCGGACGCGGGGGAGACCCGCCTGGGCCTTGCCACCGCGCTCGCCGCCCTGGGCCGATCGGGGGAGGCCATCGCGCAGCATCGCACCCTGGCCCGCGACCCGGCCTGGCGCGGGGCGGCGCTCGCCCGGATCGCGCTCATCGATCCGGCCGCCGTGGACGATGGCGAGCTGGCGGCTATGCAGGGCGCCGCGGCCGAGGCGGAACTCGATCCCGATACGCGGACCGGCCTCTTCTTCGCCTTGGGCGATGTCCTGGACCGCCGGGGGCGGGCTGCGGAGGCGTTCGACGCCTACGCCGCCGGCAACCGCCTGAAGCATGCCGCGCTTGGTGCGGCCGTCGGCGAGGCGGCCGCGGCCAGCACCGCGGCCGCGCGCTACGTCCAGGATCTGGTCACGCCGAAATATCTGGCGGCGCATGCCGGGCAAGGCGATCCCACGGCCGCGCCGATCTTCGTCGTCGGCATGCCGCGGTCCGGCTCGACCTTGATCGAGCAGATCCTGGCGAGCCACAGCCAGGTGCAGGGTCTGGGCGAGACCGGCGCCTTGCCGGCGATGGCGGCGCACGGCTATCCGGCGACCGCGGCGGGCCTGCGCGGCCTTGCCGGGCGCTACCTGGCGGCCATGCGCCAGCGCGGCTGGGACGGCCGTTCGCGCTTCGTGGACAAGACGCTGGAGAACTACCTCCACGTCGGCCTGATCCACCTGCTGTTTCCCAAGGCGACCATCCTGCATGCCGTGCGCGACCCGATGGACACCGGCTTCGCCTGCTTCCGGCAGTTGTTCGCCAGCGGCAACGAAACCCTCTACGACCTGGCCGAGATCGGGGCGGAGTACCGCCGCTACCGCGGCCTGATGGATCACTGGGAGGCGGTGCTGCCGGGCCGCGTGCGCGAGGTTTCCTACGAGCCTCTGGTGGCGGAGCCGCAGGCGCAGATCCAGGCGCTGGTCACCGGCGGCGCGGGCCTCGCCTGGGAGCCGGCGGCCCTGGCTTTCCACGAGCGGGCCGGGGCCGTGCAGACCGCCAGCGCCAGCCAGGTGCGCCGCCCGATCTTCGCGAGCTCCGTTGGGCGCTGGCGGCGCCATGCCGAGCGCCTGGGCCCGCTTGCGGAGGCCATGGGCCCTTACACCGGGACGTGAAGCCAGGGGATCGCGGTTGCACCCGGCGCCCGCCTGGGCCAAAGGGTTCGGCCTCGCCCGGAGGACAGATGCCGACGTCGACACGCGCCTGCCAGGTCTGTGGCGACGCCGCCCTGCGATACCGCCACGACTGGCTGTTCCAGTGCGACGAGTGCGGGGTCTTGAGCGCCGACTTCCCTGTGGCGATTCCCGCCGAGACCTCCGACAGCGGCATCGACGAGGCGGCACGCGAGGCAGGGCTTGCGGAACTTCGCCGGCGTAACAACCGCAAGCTGCTGGCGACCCTGAAGACGCTGCTGCCAAAGGGGGGCCGCCTGCTGGACGTGGGCGCGGGACCGGGTTTCCTGCTTCGCGCCGCCCGTGAGGCCGGCTTCGAGGCCGAGGGGATCGAGCCTGACGCCAACGTCGTGGCGTTCGCCCGCCAGCAGGGCTCGCCGATCCGCCACGGCTATTTCCCCGACCAGCTCAAGTCCGTTGAGACCTTTGAGGCGATCGTGTTCAACGATGTTCTGGAGCACATCCCGGACCTGCGCGGCGCGCTTTCCGCCTCGTTCCGGCACCTGGCGCCCGGCGGGGTGCTCTGCCTGAACTGCCCGGACAAGCGGGGCCTGTTCTTCCGCGTCGCCGCGGCCCTCGACAGGCTAGGGATCCACGGGCCCTACGACCGGCTCTGGCAGCGAGGCCTGCCATCGCCGCACGTCTGGTACTTCACGCCGGCCCTGTTGCAGCACGCCGCGGTCCGGGAAGGGTTCGAATCCGCTGGGACAGCGCGGCTGGAGACGATCGAACTCGGCGGCCTCTGGAACCGCATCCGCCTGGTCAAGGCCACGCCGTGGCCGGTGGCCGCGGCGAGCTTCACCTTCGCCGTGGCCGTCTATCCGCTGGCCCGCATCGTCCCCAGCGACGCCACGGCGGTCTTCCTGCGCAAGCCCGGCGGAGGCTAGTCAGGGTTCGGCTGTTCAGGGGAAGTGGCGCGAATGACGGGACTTGAACCCGCGACCTCCGGCGTGACAGGCCGGCGCTCTAACCAACTGAGCTACATCCGCACTCTTGGATCGCGTCTGAAACGCGAGCCGCGTCTGATAGGTCCGAGGCGGAATCGTGTCAACGGAAGATAAGGCCGCAGCCAGCGTGAAGCCTGTTTCCCGTGAGCTTTGCGCCGCCGTTTCGTGAGCTTTTCGCGCCGCAGCAAGGCCCCGTTTGAAACCGCCGGATGTGTGGTCTAGAAGAGCCGCGCGACTCCCCCGCGGACTCCCAAAGAATCTCAATGAACGCGTTCCTGCTCCAGTACCTGCCCATCGTCATCTTCCTAGGCATCGCAGCGGCGCTGGGCATCATCTTCATCCTGTTCGCCGGCGCGTTCGCCCCCAAGGCGCCCGACCCCGAGAAGCTCTCGTCCTACGAATGCGGCTTCAACGCCTTCGACGATGCACGGATGAAGTTCGACGTGCGCTTCTACCTGGTCTCCATCCTGTTCATCATCTTCGACCTGGAAGTGGCCTTCCTGTTCCCCTGGGCGGTGGCGCTGATGAAGCTGCCGGCGGCCGTGGGCCAGTTCGCCTTCTGGTCGATGATGAGCTTCCTGGGCGTGCTCACCGTGGGCTTCATCTACGAGTGGAAGAAAGGGGCCCTGGAATGGGAGTGATCGTTCCAGCCGGGCAGGGCGGACGTTCGTCCGTCGAGGGCTATGACCCCAAGGCCCACGACCCGTTCTTCGACGGCGTCTCCCAGCAGCTTGCCGACAAGGGCTTCATCACCGCCGGCGTCGATGACCTGATCACCTGGGCGCGCACCGGCTCGCTGATGTGGATGACCTTCGGCCTGGCCTGCTGCGCGGTGGAGATGATGCAGGCCTCGATGCCCAGGTACGACCTGGAGCGCTACGGCTTCGCCCCCCGCGGCAGTCCGCGCCAGTCGGACGTGATGATCGTCGCCGGCACCCTGGTGAACAAGATGGCTCCCGCCCTGCGCAAGGTCTACGACCAGATGCCGGAGCCGCGCTACGTGATCTCCATGGGCTCCTGCGCCAACGGCGGCGGCTACTACTACTTCAGCTATTCCACCGTCCGCGGCTGCGACCGGATCGTGCCGGTGGATGTCTATGTGCCCGGCTGCCCGCCCACCGCCGAGGCGCTGGTCTACGGCGTGCTGCAGCTGCAGAAGAAGATCCGCCGCACCGGGACCATCATGCGATGAGCTGGCCGCAGCCACAGCCCATCCTGGAGAAGCTCGGCCAGGCGATCGTCGCCAACTCCTCCGGCGCCGTCGCCAGCTACGAGGTGATGTACGGCGAGGTGAACCTCACCGGGCCGGCGAACCGCATCGTCGAAGCCCTGACCAACCTGCGCGACCATCCGGACTTCCGCTTCTCGGTGCTGATCGACGTCTGCGGCGCCGACTATCCGGAGCGCGAGCGGCGCTTCGACGTGGTCTACCACCTGCTGTCCATGACCAAGAACCTGCGGGTGCGCATGAAGGTGCAGACCGACGAGGACACCGCGGTCCCGTCCGTCACCTCGGTCTACCCCTGCGCCGACTGGTACGAGCGCGAGACCTTCGACATGTACGGGGTGTTCTTCGAGGGCCACCCGGACCTGCGCCGCATCCTCACCGACTACGGCTTCCACGGCCATCCGCTGCGGAAGGACTTCCCGATGACCGGCTATGTCGAGGTCCGCTACGACGACGAGCTGAAGCGGGTGGTCTATGAGCCGGTGAAGTCGGTGGAATGGCGCAACTGGGACTTCCTGTCCCCCTGGGAAGGCGCCGAGCCCGGCTATGCGCCGCTGATCCCCGGCGACGAGAAGGCCATCCCCGCCGCCAGCGGCCCGTCCACGCTCGCGGGGAGCAAGCCATGACCGGCGCCAACGCCCCCGCCAAGGACACCGACTTCTTCGCCCCCGAGCCGACGTCCGAAGGGGCCAACGAGACCAAGGTCCGCAAGTTCAACATCAACTTCGGCCCGCAACATCCTGCGGCGCATGGCGTCCTGCGCATGGTGCTGGAGCTGGACGGCGAGGTGGTGGAGCGGGTCGACCCGCACATCGGCCTCTTACACCGCGGCACCGAGAAGCTGATGGAGGCGCGGCCGTACGCGCAGACGATCCCCTATTTCGACCGCCTCGACTATGTGGCGCCGATGAACCAGGAGCACGCCTATGTGCTGGCCCTGGAACGGCTGATGGGCGTCGAGGTGCCGATCCGCGGCTCTCTGATCCGGGTGCTCTATTCCGAGATCGGGCGCATCCTGAACCACATCCTCAACGTCACCACCCAGGCCATGGACGTGGGCGCGCTCACCCCGCCGCTGTGGGGCTTCGAGGAGCGCGAGAAGCTGATGGTGTTCTATGAGCGGGCCTCCGGCGCGCGCATGCACGCCAACTACTTCCGCGTGGGCGGCGTACGCCAGGATCTCCCGCCGGAACTGGTCGAGGATATCGCCGACTGGTGCCGGCGCGTGCCCAAGGTGTTCGACGACATCGAGCGCCTGATCACCGGCAACCGCATCTTCAAGCAGCGCAACGTCGACATCGGCAAGGTGACCAAGGAGGAGGCCCAGGCCTGGGGCTTCTCCGGCGTCATGGTGCGCGGCTCGGGCCTCGCCTGGGACCTGCGCCGCAGCCAGCCCTACGAGGGCTACTCCGACTTCGACTTTGACATTCCCCTGGGCGTCAACGGGGACTGCTACGACCGCTACCTCTGCCGCATGGAGGAGATGCGCCAGTCGGTGAAGATCATGGCCCAGTGCTGCGAACGGCTGATGAAGACGCCCGGCCCGGCGCTGTCGCTGGATAACAAGGTGGCGCCGCCCAAGCGGGGCGAGATGAAGCGCTCGATGGAGTCGCTGATCCACCACTTCAAGCTGTTCACCGAGGGCTATCGCACCCCGCCGGGCGAGGTCTACGCCGCGGTCGAGGCGCCGAAGGGCGAGTTCGGCGTCTATCTGGTGAGCGACGGGACCAACCGGCCCTACCGCTGCAAGATCCGCGCGCCGAGCTATCCGTTCCTGCAGGCCATGGACTGGATGTGCCGCGGCCACATGCTGGCCGACGTCTCGGCCGTCCTGGGCTCGCTGGATATCGTGTTCGGGGAGATCGACCGTTGAGCGTCCGCCGTCTGGCCCAGGTCCAGCCCGCCAGCTTCGCGTTCAAGCCGGCGACGCTGAGACGCGCCCGCGAGGCGATCACCCACTTCCCGGTGGGCCGCCAGCAGTCGGCGGTGATCCAGGTGTTGTGGCTGGTGCAGAAGCAGGAAGGCTGGGTCTCCGAGCCCGCCATCCGCGCCGTGGCCGAGCTGCTCGGCATGCCGGTGATCCGGGTGCTGGAGGTGGCGACCTTCTACACCATGTTCATGCTGGAGCCGGTGGGCGACGTGGCCCTGGTCCAGGTCTGCGGCACGACGCCGTGCCAGACCCGCGGCTCGGAAGACCTGCTGGCGGTCTGCCGCCGCAGGTTCGGGCCGTCCAACCACCGCTCGCCGGACGGCAAGTTCTACTGGCAGGAGGTCGAGTGCATGGGCGCCTGCGCCAACGCCCCGATGGCCGCCATCAACGACTACTACTACGAGGACCTGACGGCGGAGAGCTTCGAGAAGCTCCTGGACGCCTTCGCCGCCGGCAAGAAGCCGAAGCCCGGCTCGGCCATCGGCCGCCACGGCTCGGCGCCCGAAGGCGGGGCCGCGACGCTCACCGACCCCAAGCTCTACGACGGGTCGCTGGCCAGGAAGATCAAGATCCCGAACCTGCCGGAGAAACCGGTGCGGTCGAAGAAGGCGCCGGCATGAGCCTCGATCTCGAGAAGATGAAGCGTCGCAGGACGGCGATGTTCGGGATCAGCATGGTGGCCGGCATCTGCGCGATGGCCGGGCTGATCGGGTACCTGAGGTTTCATCAGTCTTGGGCCGTCGCCCTGGGTGTGGCCGCTGTCGTAGTTGGGTTCGGCAGCCAGATCTGGTTCATCGCCGGCCTGCGCGGCCCGAGTAAGGGAGCCTGAGGCGTGGCCGGTTTGCTCGCGGACAAGGACCGCATCTTCCTCAACATCTACGGCCAGCGCGACTGGGGTCTCGAAGGCGCGCGGCTGCGCGGGGCCTGGAACGGCACGAAGGACATCGTCGCCCAGACGCCGGAATGGATCTGCGACCAGATCAAGGCCTCGGGCCTGCGCGGCCGCGGCGGGGCGGGCTTCGCCACCGGCCTGAAGTGGACCTTCATGCCCAAGCAGGAGAGCGAGCGGCCGCACTACCTCCTGGTCAACGCCGACGAGAGCGAGCCCGGCGCCTGCAAGGACCGCGACATCCTCAGGAACGATCCGCACCTCTTGATCGAGGGCTGCCTGATCGCCTGCAAGGCCATGCGGGCGCACACCGCCTACATCTACATCCGCGGCGAATACGTGCACGAGCGCGAGCGGCTGACCGCGGCCATCCGCCAGGCCTATGACGCGGGTCTGATCGGCCCCGGCAACGTCCACGGCTGGGACTGCGACGTGCGGGTGACCCACGGCGGCGGCGCCTACATCTGTGGCGACGAGACCGCGCTGATGGAGAGCTTCGAGGGCAAGAAGGGCCAGCCGCGCCTGAAGCCCCCGTTCCCGGCCGGCGCCGGCATCTACGGTTGCCCGACCACGGTGAACAACGTCGAGACCATCGCCGTCGTGGGCACCATCCTGCGCCGCGGCGCGGCCTGGTTCGCGGGTTTCGGGACGGAGAAGTCCACCGGCACCAAGCTGTTCGCAGGCTCCGGCCACCTCAACAAGCCCTGCGTGGTCGAGGACGCCGTAGGCATCTCGGTCAAGCAGCTGATCGAGGACCATTTCGGGGGCGTGCGCGGCGGCTGGGGCAACCTGAAGGCGGTGATCCCCGGCGGCATCTCCGTTCGCATGATCCCCGCCGACCAGTGCGACGAAGCGGTGATGACCTACGAGGACCTGCAGGCGAGAGGCTCGGGCCTCGGCACCGGCACCATGATCGTCTTCGACAAGGACGCCGACCTGGTGAAGGCGATCGCGCGCGCCGCCTACTTCTACAAGCACGAGAGCTGCGGCCAGTGCACGCCCTGCCGCGAGGGCACCGGCTGGATGTGGCGGGTGATGGAGCGGATGGTCACCGGCGAGGCCGAGATGGCCGAGATCGACCTGCTGCTGGACGTCGCTAGCCAGGTGGAGGGCCACACCATCTGCGGCTTGGGCGACGCCGCCGCCTGGCCGATCCAGGGCCTCTTCCGCCATTTCCGCCACGAGGTGGAGGAACGGATCACCCAGTACCGCGCCGGCAAGCCCCACGTGCAGGGCGCGACCCTGCAGGCGGCGGAGTAAGCCCATGCCCCTCTGTAAGGTCGACGGCGTCGAGGTCGAGTTCGAGCCCGGGATGAACGTCCTGCAGGTGGCGGAGCTGGCGGGGAAGGAGATCCCGCGCTTCTGCTACCACGAGCGGCTGTCCATCGCCGGCAACTGCCGCATGTGCCTGGTGGAGGTGAAGCCGGGGCCGCCGAAGCCGCAGGCGTCCTGCGCCCTGCCGGCGGCGGAGAACATGGAGATCTTCACCGACACGCCGATGGTGAAGAAGGCCCGGCACGGGGTGATGGAGTTCCTGCTCATCAACCACCCGCTGGACTGCCCGATCTGCGACCAGGGTGGCGAGTGCGACCTGCAGGACCAGGCCATGGGCTATGGCCGCGACGACAGCCGCTACGCCGACAACAAGCGGGCCGTCGAAGAGAAGTTCATGGGGCCGTTGATCAAGACGGTCATGACCCGCTGCATCCAGTGCACCCGCTGCGTCCGGTTCATCACCGAGGTCGCCGGCGTCCCGGAAATCGGTCTCATCTCTCGCGGCGAAGACGTTGAAATCACGACCTATCTCGACAAGGCGGTGACCTCCGAGCTGTCCGCCAACATCATCGACCTCTGCCCGGTGGGCGCGCTGACCTCCAAGCCCTACGCCTTCAACGCCCGGCCCTGGGAGCTGAAGAAGACCGAGAGCGTCGACGTGATGGACGCCCTGGGCTCCGCGATCCGGGTGGACGCGCGGGGATCGGCCGTGCTGCGCGTGCTGCCGCGGGTGAACGAGGACATCAACGAGGAGTGGATCTCCGACAAGACCCGCTACGCCGTCGACGGCCTGGGCCGCCAGCGGCTGGACCGGCCCTACGTCCGCGAGGCCGGCAAGCTTCGGCCCGCCAGCTGGGCCGAGGCGCTGGAGACGGTGGCCGCGAAGCTGAAGGCGACGGCGCCGGACCGCGTGGGCGTCATCGCCGGCGACCTGCAGGACGCGGAGTCCATGAAGGCCGCGCTGGACCTGTTCCGCGGCCTCGGCGTGCAGTCCACCGACTGCCGCCAGGACGGCATGGTCCTGGGTACGGGGCCCCGCCAGAGCTGGCTGTTCAACTCGACCATCCATGGGATCGAGGACGCCGACGTCGTCCTCTTGGTGGGCGTCAATCCGCGGCTCGAGGCGCCGGTGCTGAACGCGCGCCTGCGCAAGCGCTGGCTGGCCGGCGCGCTGCGCGTGGGCGTGGTGGGCGAGCAGGCCGACCTCACCTACGGCTACGACTATCTGGGCTCAGGCCCCAAGACGCTGGGCGGGCTCGCCCGGGCCAAGGGCGCCTTCATGGATGCCCTGCGGGCCGCCAAGGCGCCGGCCATCGTGGTGGGGGCGGGCGCGCTCACCCGCGCCGACAGCGCCGCGGTGCTGAAGGCCGCGGGCGGGCTCGCCAGGGCCTTCGGCATGACCTGGAACGTGCTGCACAACGCCGCCGCCCGGGTGGGCGGCCTGGACCTGGGCTTCACGCCCGGACCGGGCGGCAAGACGGCGGCCGAATTGGCGGGCAAGGGCGGGGCGGACCTGCTCTTCCTCTTGGGCGCCGACGAGATCGACACCTCGGCTTCCAAGGCCTTTACCGTCTATCTGGGAACCCATGGCGACCGCGGGGCGCACCGCGCCGACGTGATCCTTCCGGGCGCCGCCTACACCGAGAAGAACGGACTCTATGTCAACACCGAGGGCCGGGTGCAGCAGGGCGTCCGCGCGGTCTTCCCCAAGGGCGAGGCCAAGGAGGACTGGGCGATCCTGCGGGCGCTCTCCGAACGCCTGGGCGCCAAGCTGCCCTATGACAGCCTTGACCAGCTCCGGGCCAAGCTCTTCGCCGACCATCCGACCTTCGGCCGCATTGACCACGTCGACGGTGCGCAGGCCGCCGCGGGCCTGGACCTCGGCGCCCTGGGCGGCAAGGGGGAAGTGTCCGACGCGCCGTTCAGGAGCGCCGTGACCGCCTTCTACCTCACCAACCCGATCGCGCGGGCCAGCGTGACCATGGCCGAGTGCGCCGCCCTGGCGTCGGGCGCATCGAAGATCGCGGCGGAGTGAGCATGCCTGTCCACGCCGGCATTCAATCCGACAACCCGGCGATCTGGTTCGCGCTCACCGTGGGCCAGATCCTGATCGTGACAGTGGTGTTGCTGCTCACCTTGGCCATTTTCCTGATCTACGGCGATCGCAAGATCTTCGCCGCCGTGCAGATGCGTCGGGGCCCGAACGTGGTGGGCCCCTTCGGCCTGCTGCAATCCTTCGCCGATCTCGGCAAGTTCCTGATCAAGGAACTGGTGATCCCGGCGGGGGCCGACAAATTCGTCTTCCTGCTGGCGCCGATGATCAGCGTCACCCTTGCGCTGGGTTCATGGGCGGCCATGCCGCTCGCCCCGGGCTGGGTGGTCTCCAACATCAATGTCGGGATCCTCTATCTGTTCGCGGTGAGCTCGCTGGGCGTCTACGGGATCATCATGGGCGGCTGGGCGTCCAACTCGAAATACCCGTTCCTGGGCGCCCTGCGCTCGGCGGCCCAGATGGTGAGCTACGAGGTTTCCATCGGGTTCGTGATCATCACCGTGATCCTGCTGTCCGGCAGCCTGAACCTGACCCGCATCATCGAAATGCAGGCCGGAGGCTTCTGGCATTGGAACATCCTGGGGGGCGCGGGGCTGCACAACCTGCCGCTGGCCCTGGTGATGATCCCCATGGGCGTGATCTTCTTCATCTCCGGTCTCGCCGAAACCAACCGCCCGCCGTTCGACCTGCCCGAGGCCGAAAGCGAACTGGTGGCGGGCTACGCCATCGAATACGGGTCGACGCCCTATCTGCTGTTCTATCTGGCCGAGATGTCGAACATCCTGCTGATGAGCGGCCTGATGGCGGTGCTGTTCCTGGGCGGCTGGCAGGCGCCGTTCCCGACCGCGACGCTCACCGCCCATTGGGCGCCGACGCTGGTCAGCCTGTTCGGCTTCATGTGGCTGTATCTGAAGTCGCTGTTCGTCTTCTTCATGAACGCGATGGTTCGCGCCGTCGTACCGCGATACCGCTACGACCAGCTGATGCGCCTCGGTTGGAAGGTCTTCCTGCCGACCTCGCTGGTGGCCGTGGCGCTGGTGGCCGGCTGGCGGGTCTATATGCCGGTGACCGGATGAGCCGCGTCCCAATCCCTCTGGCTGTGCTTCTGCTGCTCGGTCTTGCGGCCTGCGAGACCACCGGCAACAACGTCGCCGGCACCGCCGACTACGACTCGCTCAGGCGCGCCACGCAGGACTGCAAGGCCAAGGGCGGGACCCTGGTCCTGAAGGACCAGGGCGACGCCCAGTACATCCAAGACTACGTCTGCAAGGGGACCTGATGTTCAGCCGTATCGGACAGGCGATGAAGGGCGCGATGCTGCTGGATTTCGCCGGCGCGCTCGGCCTTGGCCTGAAGTACATGGTCCGTCCCAAGGCGACCGTGATGTATCCGCACGAGCGCAATCCGCAGAGCCCGCGATTCCGTGGCGAACATGCGCTGCGCCGTTATCCCAACGGCGAGGAGCGCTGCATCGCCTGCAAGCTGTGCGAGGCCATCTGTCCGGCCCAAGCCATCACCATCGAGGCCGAGCCCCGCGAGGACGGCAGTCGCCGCACCACCCGCTACGACATCGACATGGTGAAGTGCATCTACTGCGGGCTGTGCCAGGAGGCCTGCCCGGTGGACGCCATCGTCGAAGGGCCGAACACCGAGTTCGCCGTGGAGACCCGCGAGGAGCTCTACTACGACAAGGCCAAGCTGCTGGATAACGGCGACCGCTGGGAACGCGAGATCGCGAAGAATCTGGAACTGGACGCGCCCTATCGCTAAGACCCGCCGGGCCTTCTGCGACAAGCGAATCCACGAGCTATAGAGACGGGAGCTGGAACCGGCCGATGGCCCTGCAGGCGATCGCATTCTACCTGATGGCGGCGATGACCATCGCGAGCGGGATCGCCGTGGTCTCGGCGAAGAATCCCGTGCACTCGGTGCTGTTCCTGATCGCCAGCTTCTTCTCCGCGGCCGGCCTCTTCGTGCTGCTGGGCGCGGAGTTCCTGGCGATGCTGCTGGTGGTGGTCTACGTGGGCGCCGTCGCGGTGCTGTTCCTCTTCGTGGTGATGATGCTGGACGTGGACTTCGCCCAGCTGCGCCAGGGTTTCGCCCGCTACATGCCGCTGGGCGGCCTGATCGCCGGCGGTCTGGCCATCGAGATGATCGTGGTCTCGACGACCGTGGCCACCAACGGCGCGGCACGGCTCAGCGACACGCCCATGGCCATGGGCAAGGGCGCCGTCCCCGGCATGAGCAACGCCGAGGCGATCGGCCGGGTGCTCTACACCAACTACGTCTACTTCTTCCAGGCGGCCGGCATGGTGCTGCTGGTGGCGATGATCGGGGCGATCGTGCTGACCTTGCGCCACAAGCCGGGCGTCAAGCGCCAGGTGATCATGGACCAGGTGCTGCGCACGCCGGCCACCGGCATGCGCATGGTCTCCCCGAAGCCCGGTGAAGGGATCGACGCGTGAGTATCGGCTTGGCCCACTACCTCGCGGTCGCCGCGATCCTGTTCACCATCGGGGTGTTCGGCATCTTCGTGAACCGCAAGAACATCATCGTTATCCTGATGTCGGTGGAGCTGATCCTGCTCGCCGTGAACATCAACCTGGTGGCCTTCTCGGCCTATCTGGGCAACGTCACCGGCCAGATCTACGCCATGTTCGTGCTCACCGTGGCGGCCGCCGAGGCGGCCGTGGGCCTGGCGATCCTGGTGACATTCTTCCGCAACCGCGGCGACATCGCCGTGGACGACGCCTCGATGATGAAGGGGTGAGGATGGATCCCAAGCTCCTCGTCACGGTCATCCTCTACGGCCCGCTGATCGGCGCGGCCGTGGCGGGCCTTGTCGGCCGGCGTATCGGCAATGTGGCGTCCATGGCGGTCACCACCGGCCTCTTGATGCTGTCGGCGGTTCTGTCGTGGGTGGTGTTCAGCCAGTGGACCTGGGGCGGGCTGCAGCCCTTCACCCTGACCTATGCGCCGTTCATCCAGGTGGGGAAATTCGTTTCCAGCTGGTCGTTCCGGCTCGACGGCCTGTCGGCGGTGATGCTGGTGGTGGTGACCACGGTCTCCAGCCTCGTGCACCTCTACAGCTGGGGCTACATGGCCGAGGACGACAGTAAGCCGCGGTTCTTCGCCTACCTGTCGCTGTTCACCTTCGCCATGCTGAGCCTGATCAGCGCGGCCGACTTCATGCAGCTCTTCTTCGGCTGGGAAGGCGTGGGCCTGGCGAGCTACCTGCTGATCGGCTTCTGGTATCACAAGCCCACCGCCAACGCCGCGGCCATCAAGGCCTTCGTGGTCAACCGGGTGGGCGACTTCGGCTTCGCGCTGGGCATCATGACGGTCTTCTGGTCTCTGGGCTCGATCCAGTTCGCCCAGATCTTCCCGCAGGTGGCCGCCCACGCCGGCGACGCCTGGAGCTTCGCCGGGCAGAGCTGGCGGCTCATGGACCTTGCCTGCACGCTGCTGTTCGTGGGGGCCATGGGCAAGTCGGCGCAGTTCTTCCTGCATACGTGGCTGCCGGACGCCATGGAGGGCCCGACGCCGGTCTCGGCCCTGATCCATGCGGCCACCATGGTGACGGCCGGCGTCTACATGGTCTGTCTGCTGTCGCCGATGTTCGAATACGCCCCGGTGGCCAAGGACATCGTCGTGGTGATCGGCGCCACCACCGCGCTCTTCGCGGCCACGGTCGGCCTCGTCCAGAACGACATCAAGCGGGTGATCGCCTATTCGACCTGCTCGCAGCTCGGCTACATGTTCATGGCCGCGGGCGTCGGCGCCTACCAGGCGTCGATGTTCCACCTGTTCACCCACGCCTTCTTCAAGGCGCTCCTGTTCCTGGGCGCAGGCTCGGTGATCCACGCCATGGTTCACGAGCAGGACATGCGCCGCTACGGCGGGTTGGCGAAATACCTGCCGGTGACCTGCGCGGTGATGGTGATCGGCACCATCGCCATAACCGGCCTGGGCATCCCCGGGGTCGGCGGCTTTGCGGGCTTCTATTCCAAGGATTCGATCATCCAGGCGGCCTACGCCTGGGGCCACGCCGGCGATCCGATCGGCTACTTCGCCTACGTCATGGGCGTGTTCGTGGCGGGCCTCACCGCCTTCTATTCCTGGCGCGTGGCGTTCTTCACCTTCAACGGCCACGCCCGTTGGACGAGCGAGGACCTGGAGCACCACTGGCACAACCGCGACCACGACCATGGCCACGACGACCACGCCAGCCACGCCCAGGCCGAAACCCACTCGGAGCCCGAGCACGGCGAGCAGGTCCATTTGCCCTACGAGAGCCCCTGGACCATGCGCCTGCCGCTGATCCTGCTCGCCATAGGCGCCATCGCCTCGGGCTTCCTCTTCGCCGGCAAGTTCATCGGCGAGCAGCACGTCGAGTTCTGGAAGGGCGCGATCTTCACCGCCGCCAACAACCACGTCCTGGCCGAGGTCGAGCAGCCCTGGTGGCTGGCGCAATCCCCGCTGATCGTCTCGATCCTGGGCCTGCTCTTCGCGGCCTGGATGTACCTATTGCGCGAAGGCATCGGGGCGAAGTGGGCCGCCAACAAGGGGCCGGTCTACCTCTTCCTCTACAACAAGTGGTTCTTCGACGAACTCTATGACGCCACCTTCGTGCGCGGCGCGCGGTTCCTGGGGGACCTCTTCTGGAAGGGCGGCGACCAGAAGCTGATCGACGGCCTGGGCCCCGACGGCGTCTCGGCGGTCTCCCTGCAGGTGGGCAAGGGGGCAGGGCGCCTGCAGACGGGCTTCCTCTACCACTACGCCTTCGTGATGCTGCTGGGCGTGGCGGCGATCCTCTCCTTCGCCCTCTGGGCCTGGAACGCCTAAGGGAGCGCGCGCACCATGCCCATCCTCTCCCTCATCACCTACGCCCCGCTGGTGGGCGTCGCGGGCATCCTGGCGCTGCGGCTGTTCGGCAAGGCGGACGATCCGAGGACCGTCGAGGCGTCGAAGTGGATCGCGCTGGTCACCACCCTGGCTACCCTGGCGCTCTCGGTGCTGCTGGTGGTGCAGTTCAACCCCAACGACAGCGGCTTCCAGTTCGTCGAGGAGGCGCCCTGGTTCGCGGGCCTCAACTACCGCATGGGCGTGGACGGCATTTCGGTGCTGTTCGTACTGCTGACCGCCTTCCTGATGCCGATCTGCATCGCCGCCTCCTGGAAGGCGATCGAGAAGCGTGTCCTGGAATACATGATCGCGTTCCTGATCCTCGAGACCCTGGTGATCGGGGTCTTCTGCGCGCTCGACATCGTGCTGTTCTACATCTTCTTCGAGTTCGGCCTGGTGCCGATGTTCCTGATCATCGGCATCTGGGGCGGCCAGCGGCGGGTCTACGCGGCCTTCAAGTTCTTCCTCTACACGCTCCTGGGTTCGGTGCTGATGCTGGCCGCCATCCTGGCGATGATCGGGATCAGCCACACGAGCTCGATCCCCGAGTTGATGGTCTACCACTTCAGCCCGGCGGTGCAGACCTGGCTCTGGCTCGCCTTCTTTGCCTCCTTCGCAGTGAAGATGCCCATGTGGCCGGTGCACACCTGGCTGCCGGACGCCCACGTCGAGGCGCCGACCGCGGGCTCGGTGATCCTGGCCGGCATCCTCCTGAAGCTCGGCGGCTACGGCTTCATGCGCTTTTCCCTGCCGATGTTCCCGGCCGCGTCGCAGTTCTTCACGCCGCTGATCTTCGCGCTCAGCGTCATCGCCATCGTCTACACCTCGCTGGTGGCCTTCCGGCAGGTCGATTTCAAGAAACTGATCGCCTACTCCTCGGTCGCCCACATGGGCTTCGTGACCATGGGGATCTTCTCCGGCAACGTGGTGGGCGAACAGGGGGCGATCTTCCAGATGCTGAGCCACGGGGTGATCTCCGGGGCGCTCTTCCTCTGCGTCGGCGTGGTCTACGACCGCATGCACACCCGCGAGATCGCCTTCTACGGCGGGCTGGTGAACCGCATGCCCTGGTACGCGGCCACCTTCATGCTGTTCACCATGGGCAATGTCGGCCTGCCGGGCACGAGCGGGTTCGTGGGCGAGATCCTGACCATGACCGGGACCTACGGGGTCTCCACCTGGACGGTGATCGTCGCCGCCACCGGGGTGATCTTCTCGGCGGTTTATGCGCTCACCCTGTACCGCCGGGTGGTGTTCGGCACGATCACCAACACCAGGCTTGCCGGCATCGCCGACCTCGATTGGCGGGAGGTGGCGATCTTCGCCCCCCTGATCGCCGCCACCCTGGTGCTGGGCGTGCAGCCGGGGCTGGTGATGAACATGACCCAGGCCTCCGTGGACCACCTGGTCTCGGCCTACCAAGCGGCCATTGGGGGCTGAGCGTTTCGATGACCTTCTCCGCCGACCTGGGCCTGGCCTATCCCGAACTGATCCTGGCGATCGGCGCCATGGCGTTGCTGCTCGCCGGCGCCTTCGCGCCGAAGGCCGGCCGGCTGGTGGCTTGGGGCGGTGTCCTGGTGCTGGCCGCCGCGGCCTTCCAGGCCGCCACCGGTCCCCTTGGCCGCGGCTTCGCGGGCGGAGTGATCGCCGACGACGCCTCGGCCTTCGCCCAGGTGGCCATCTTCGTGGCCAGCGCCATCGCCATTCCCCTGGGCCAGCCCTGGTTCGCGCGTCGTGGCGTGCACAGTTTCGAGTTCTCGGTGCTGATCGTGCTGGCGGCGCTCGGCATGGGGATGATGGTGGCCGCGGGCGACCTGATCTCGCTCTATGTCGGCGTCGAGTTGCACTCCCTGGCGCTCTATGTGCTGGCCGCCATGCACCGCGACAACGCCAAGGCCTCGGAGGCCGGGCTGAAGTACTTCGTGCTGGGCGCGCTATCCTCGGGGCTGCTGCTCTATGGGGCGAGCCTGGTCTACGGCTTCGCCGGCTCGACCCTGTTCACCGACATCGCCGCGGCCGTGCACAATGGCGCCCACACCGGCGTGCTGTTCGGCCTTGTCTTCCTGATCTGCGGCCTGGCCTTCAAGGTCTCGGCCGCGCCGTTCCACATGTGGACGCCGGACGTCTATGAGGGCGCGCCGACGCCGGTCGTGGCCTTCTTCGCCGCCGCGCCGAAGCTTGCGGCCATGGTGCTCTTCGCGCGCCTGCTCGCCCAGGGTTTCGGCGGCGCCATCGTCCAATGGCAGCAGGTGCTGGTGGCGCTGGGGCTGATCTCGGTGGGTGTCGGCGCCTTCGCCGGTCTGGCGCAGAAGAATCTCAAGCGCCTGTGGGCCTATTCCTCCATCGCCAACGTCGGCTACGCGATCATCGGGCTTTCGGCCGGCAGCGCCGAGGGCATGCAGTCGATGCTGACCTTCATGGTCCTCTACATGATCGACGTCACCGGCTTCTTCGCCTGCCTGGCGGCGCTCTCGCGCAAGGGCCGGGCGATGGAGAGCTTCGACGACATGGCCGGCCTCTTCAAGGAACAGCCCGGCATCGCGCTGGCGATGACGGCCTTCTCACTCTCGGCGCTGGGTCTGCCGCCGTTCTCCGGCTTCTGGGCCAAGGTGTTCGTGTTCAAGGCCGCCCTCAACGCCGGCCTGCCGGTCGCCGCGACCCTCGGCCTGGTGGGCTCCGTCGTGGCCGCTTTCTACTACCTTCGCCTGATCAAGGTGATGTGGTTCGACGCGTCGGAAGGCGCCACCGACAAACCGCCGATCGAGGCCCGCGCCATCGCCGTCGGGCTGGCGCTGTTCTCGTTCCCGGTCGTGCTGGGGGCGCTGATCTGGATCTATCCGGCCGCCGGCCGCGCGGCCCGCGCCTTCGGCCTAGCCTGATACGGTGGCCGACCACCCGCCGATCGAAGCCTACGACGAGATCGACTCCACCAATGCCGAGGCCCGCCGGCGCGCGGAGGCGGGCGACGGCGGGCCGGTATGGATCACCGCGCGTCGCCAGACCGCCGGCCGCGGCCGCCGCGGACGCGCCTGGTCCACCGAGACCGGCAACCTCGCGGCGACCTTGCTGACCACCACCGACGCGCCGGCCGCCGAGGCCGCCCAGCTCTCCTTCGTGGCCGCGCTCGCCGCCTGCGACCTGGCCGACGCCTGCCTGGGCGGGGGGGCGGCGCGGCTGAAGTGGCCCAACGACGTCCTGGTGTTCGGCAAGAAGGCCGTGGGCGTCCTGGTGGAATCCGGGGCGCGGGCGGACGGCCGCCTGTGGCTCGCGGTGGGGATCGGCGTGAACCTGGCCCACGCCCCGCAGGGCACGGAGCGCCCCGCGACCGCCTTCGCGGAATACATGCCGGGCCCGCCGCCGACGCCGGAGGCCGCCATGGCGGTGCTGGCGAGCCGGTTCGAGGCCTGGCGGCGGCTCTGGGCGACACAAGGGTTCGCCCCCATCGCCGAGGGCTGGACCCTGCGCGCCCACGGCCTGGGCGAGCGCTGCGAGGCGCGCCTGCCCAACCGAACGGTGTCCGGTGTCGCCGAGGGCATGGATCCGGACGGCGCGCTGCGGCTTCGGCTGGACGACGGGGCCCTGGAGCGCATAACGGCGGGCGACGTCTTCTTCGGAGCGACCTGACCCATGCTGCTGGCCATCGAGCAGGGCAACACCAACACGCTTTTCGCCGTGCACGACGGCGAGCGCTGGACCGCGCAATGGCGGTCGGCCACCCATGCCAGCCGCACGGCGGACGAATACGCCGTCTGGCTCTCCCAGCTGCTGGCCATGGCCGGGCTGCAGCTCGGCCTCTTCGACGGCTGCATCATCTCCAGCGTGGTCCCGCAGTCGATCTTCAACCTCAGGAACCTCGCCCGGCGCTACCTGCACGTGGAGCCCCTGGTGATCGGCGAGAACGTCGATCTGGGCATCGAGGTCAGGATCGAGAAGCCGTCGGAGGCCGGCGCCGACCGCCTGGTCAACGCCGTCGGAGCCCACATCCTCTATCCCGGCGACCTGATCGTCATCGACTCAGGCACGGCGACGACCTTCGACGTGATCGCAGCCGACGGCGGGATGGAAGGCTGCGCCATCGCACCGGGGATCAACCTCTCCATGGAGGCGTTGCACCAGGCGGCCGCCAAGCTGCCGCGCATCGCCATCCAGCGGCCGCGCGGCAACACGGCCATCGGCAAGGACACCGTCGCCTCGATGCAATCCGGCGTATTCTGGGGCTACATCGCGCTGATCGAGGGCCTCGTCGCGCGGATCAAGGCCGAGTGGGGCAAACCCATGACGGTGATCGGCACCGGCGGCGTCGCCTCGCTGTTCCACGGCGCGACGGCCTCCATCGACCATTTCGACCCGGACCTGACGATCCGCGGCATGCTCGAAATCTACCGCCGGAACTCGGCGAAGGCATAGATGACCAGACCCCGACAAGACGACGAGCTCGTCTTCCTGCCGCTCGGCGGGTCGAACGAGATCGGCATGAACTTCAACCTCTACGGTTATGGCCCGTCGCACGACCGCCAGTGGATCGTGGTGGACCTGGGCATCACCTTCGGCGACCAGACCACGCCTGGCGTGGAGGTGATCCTGCCGGACCCCACGTTCATGGAGGAGAACGCCCACCGCCTGCTGGGCATCGTGCTGACCCACGCTCACGAGGACCACATCGGCGCGGTCGCCTGGCTCTGGCCCCGCTTCAAGGCGCCGATCTACGCCACGCCCTTCACCGCCTTCATCCTGCGCGAGAAGCTGCGGGAGGCGGGCCTGCTTGACGAGGCGGAGATCACCGAGGTGCCGCTGGGCGGCTCCATTGAACTTGGGCCGTTCCAGGTCGAGCTGATCACGCTCACCCACTCGATCCCCGAGCCCAACGGCTTGTCCATCCGCACGCCGCTCGGGACCATCCTGCACACCGGCGACTGGAAGATCGATCCCGACCCGCTGCTGGGTCCGCCCACCGATTCCGACGCCATCCAGCGCCTGGGCGACGAGGGCGTGCTGGCCATGGTCTGCGATTCCACCAACGTCTTCGTGGATGGCCACGCCGGCTCCGAGGCCCAGGTGCGGGACGCGCTGATCCCGCTGATCGGCAGCCTGAAGGGCAAGGTGGCCGTGGCCTGCTTCGCCTCCAACGTCGCCAGGATGGACTCCATCGCCCGCGCGGCGGAAGCCAACGGCCGCCGCGTCGTCCTGGCCGGCCGCTCCATGCACCGCATGTCGGCCGCGGCCAAGTCGGTGGGCCTGATGCAGGGCCTGCAGCCGTTCCTCGACGACACCGACGCCAAGAAGTTCCCGCCGGACAGGGTGCTGTTCCTCTGCACCGGCAGCCAGGGCGAGGGCAGGGCGGCGCTCTCGCGGATCGCCGACGGCACCCATCCGCACGTCAGCCTGGGCGCCGGCGACGCCTGCATCTTCTCCAGCCGCGTGATCCCGGGGAACGAGATCCCGATCCGCAACCTGCAGGACCGCCTGGCCGACCGCGGCGTGCGCCTCTACACCGAGCGCGACCATCCGGGCATCCACGTTTCCGGCCACCCCTGCCGTGACGAGCTCGCGGAGATGTACCGCTGGGCGCGGCCGCAGATCGCGGTGCCCACCCATGGCGAGCGCCGCCACCTCCTGGAGCACGCCGCCTTCGCCCGCGACCTGCAGGTGCCGCAGCAGGTGACGCCCCGCAACGGCGACATGGTCCGCCTCGCCCCCGGCCGCGCGGTGATCGTCGACGAGGTCCCGGCGGGCCGGCTCTACGTGGACGGCGGCATGGTCACGGTGGAGAACGGCGACGCCCTGCGCGAACGCCGGCACGCCGCCTCCAACGGCATGCTGGCGGTCTCCATCGTCCTCGACGGCAAGAACAAGATCGCGTCTGGGCCCCAGGTCCGGGCCATGGGCCTGCCGTCGGAGCCCGACTATCCCCTGGACGACATCCTCGACGACCTGGCCGACGAGGCCGAGGAGGCGCTCGCCCGCCTGAAGGGCGACCAGCGCGACCTGGACGAAGAGGTCGAAGCCGCCATCTCCCGAGCGATCAAGAAGGCCAGCCAGCGCATCTGGGGCCGGCGCCCGGTCGTGGAGACGACGGTGTTGAGGTTGTAACCAGAATTATCGTTTGACAGAAATTAATTTATGCCGGACGCTGCGGTCGATCCCCAGGGAGATTTGCCCGTGGCCTCAGTCGTCGATATCAGCCCGCAGGCGTCCCTCGCGCCGCCCAGCGTACGCAAGATCCGGACCGCCAGTCGCGGGCTGGAATGGCTGTTCACCGCCTTGCTGGCGGCTTTCATAGCGCTGGCGGCGGTCGGTCTCGGGGTGCTGTTCTTCTACCACGGCACGATGATCGCGTTCGGGCCAAAGGGCGGTGTCATCAGCACGGGAGCGGTTCCGCCCGACTATCTGCCGTTACGCGATTGGCGGTTCGATCAGCGGCTGGCCTATGCGCCCGTCTGGATCGCCAGGTCCGCTCCGACGATCGGCCTATTCTGGTGCCTGCGGGCGCTCTTCCGGCTCTATGGCGACGCCGAGGTGTTCACCGAACGCACGGCGCGCCTGATCCGGTGGATGGGAATCTGGCTGGTCGCCGACGCGGTGGCGCCGCTGCTGTGCCATGTCGTGCTCAGCGCTACAGGCTATGAGATTGACAAGGCCTGGGCGCACATGGCTGCGGTGCAGGAGGCGGTCCTGGGCGCCGTGGTCTTCGTCATCGCGCTGGTCATGCAGGCGGGCCACGAGATCGAGCAGGACCGCGAGGGGTTCGTCTGATGGCCATCGTCGTGCGCCTCGACGTCATGATGGCCCGTCGCAAGGTGCGGTCCAACGCGCTGGCCCGCGCCATCGGCATCACCGAGGCCAACCTATCCCTGCTCAAGTCCGGCAAGGTGAAGGGCCTGCGGTTCTCCACCCTGGACGCCATCTGCCGCGTGCTGGAGTGCCAGCCGGGGGACCTGCTGGAATTCGTGCCGGACGAGCACGCCGCCACCCTGGGAGCCGAACCGCTCCGAAAAGCCGGCTGAGCTGAACCACCGCTGACGGAACGAGCAGAGCGACCGTGATCGCCGGCTTCGTGCGGAAGGGGCGCTAGGTCAGTTTCGCCAGGCCCAGGGCGTCGATGGCGGCCACCTGCGCCGGCTCAAGCGGCCCGGCCGCCTCGGCGGCGAGGCATTGGGCGAGCTCGGTGCGGTTCTTCACCCCCAGCACGACGGTGTCGATGTTGGGCATGCTGAGCGCATAGCGGTGGGCGACCACCGCCGGGTTCTCGCCCCATTCTGCGCAGAGCGCGCGGTAGGGGGCAGCGCGCTGGTAGTCGGCCCGGTCGGGGGAGTTCAGCGAGAGCTGCCGGTCGACCGTGGCGGTCAATGCGCCGGCCTGCACCGCTCGGATGCCCATCACGCCGGCGCCCCGCGCCTTGGCGGCGGCGGCGACCTCGCGCGGCCGGGCGGGCTCGGCGTAGCGCTTCAGGGCGCCGGGACTGTCCATCAGGTTGGCGATGGCCTGAACGGCGTCAGGGTGCGGCGCATGGTCTATGGCCGCGATGATCGGGGTCGGCACGCCGATGCCGGTGATGCCCCAGGCGTCGATGCGGCCCTGGGCCTTCAGCCGCTCGAAGGCCGGAACCACCTCGTCCACATAGAGCGACCAGCTGGTGGAGAAGGTGTCGCGGTGGGCGTTGCCGTGGGCGTAGTGGAACCCGTCGAGGTGGATGTTGGAATGCAGGAAGTAGAGGTTGATGCGTTCCAGCCGCATGGCCTTCAGGCTGGCCTCCAGTGACGCCTCCAGCCGCGCGGCGACGTCGGCGGCCGGCGGTGAGCCCAACTGCTGCTTGGTGGTGACCCTGACGCCTTCGGGCAGGCGGCCGCCGAAGGCCTCGCCGATGAAGGCCTCGCAGTTGCGATAGATGGGCGCGGCGTCCAAGAGGGTGATGCCGCCGTCGATCGCCGCCTTCAACGTCGCGATCGCCTCGCCCTTGGTGTTGGCGCCCCAGATCTGGCCGATGCCGCCGCCGCCCATCGCCAGCCGGCTGACCTCGCCCAGGGGCCCCAAAGTCGCGGTTCTCATGCCGGACGTCCTCCCATCCCACGACTAACCGTCCAAGCTTGGCCGCGGTCAAGCGCGCGATCCGCAGGCCGGAAGGCTTGCCGACCTGCGCCGCCCCGGCTTTCATGGGCGAGACCGGGAGACCGCTGGCCATGTCCGCCTATCGGGGCGTCCGCATCGCCGACTTCAGCCAGGGGATCGCCGGTCCCATGGCCGCGATGCTGCTGGGCGACTTCGAGGCCGAGGTGGTCAAGGTCGAGCCGCCCGGCGGTGACCGCCTGAGGGACCACCCGGGCTACCAGGTCTTCAACCGCAACAAGCAGGTGACCACGCTCGACCTCGACACCGCCGACGGACTCGCCGCCGCGCGGCGCCTGATCGCCGGCGCCGACGTGGCGCTGTTCAGCGAGGCGCCGGGGCGGCTGGAGACCCTGGGCCTGGACGCCCAGACCCTGACCGCCCTCCATGCGGGCCTCGTGCATGCCTGGATGCCGCCCTACGGCGTGCGCGGCCACTGGAGCGGGATTGCGCCTCACCACAGCCTGCTCACCGCGCTCTCCGGCGTCGCCTTCCGCCAAGGGGCCTACGGGGACCAGCCGATCCACCTGGTGCTGCCGCTGATCTGGTACGGGCAGGGTGTGCTGGGGGCCTCGGCCATCGGCGCGGCCCTCTTGGAGCGCCAGCGCAGCGGCAAGGGCCAGGCGGTCACCGTGAGCGGCCTGCATGGCCTTTCCGAGGTCTCGGGCCCGGTCCGCGCCCTGGCGCAGCCGCCGCTGCCGCGGGGGCAGCCCTTGGGGGCCTCTCCCAGCTACCGACTCTACGAATGCGCCGACGGCCAGTGGTTCTTCCTGGGGGCGCTGTTCGCCAACTTCTACCTCAAGGTCTTCCAGGCCGTGGGCCTCGAGGACCGCTGGGCGGAGCTGGCGGCCGACCCGCCTGCCGCCCGCGAAACCCTGATCGCGATCTTCGCCACGCGTCCGCGCACTGAATGGCTGCAGGTGCTGCAGGATCAGGGCGTCCCCTGCGCGCCGGTGGCCTCGCGCGAGGCCTGGTTCGCCGGCGACGCGGTGGCGCAGGGCGGACTGCGGCAGGTGTTCCGACACCCGACCCTGGGCGAGGTGGCGATCCCCGCGCCGCCGGCCAGGCTCTGCGAAACCCCCGCCAACATCCGTGGCCTGGCTCAGCCGATCCCCCAGCCGCCCGCCTGGTCGCCCCGCGCGCCGCCGGCCGCCAGCGGGGAGGCCGAGGGCGGTTCCCCCTTGGACGGCGTCCGCGTCCTCGACCTCGGCACGGTGATCGCGGGAGCCCACGCCGGCGGCGTGCTCGCCAACCTCGGCGCCGACGTGATCAAGGTCGAGCCGGCCGAGGGCGATCCTTTCCGCAGCGACGGCCCGGGCTTCTGCGCCTACAACCGCGGCAAGCGCGGCCTGGGGCTCGACCTGAAGCAGGACGCCGCCCGCGAGCTCTTCTACGACCTTGTGCGTCAGGCCGACGTGGTGCTGGACAACTACCGCTTCGGCGTCCGCGCGCGGCTGGGCATCGACTATGCGACGCTGAAGGCGATCAACCCCAGGATCATCTCCTGCTCGATCAACGCCTATGGCGACAAGGGCCCCCGCGCCGCCTTGCCGGGTTTCGACCCGCTGCTGCAGGCCGAGGGCGGGATGCAGCAGGCGCAAGGCGGCGGCGACGAACCCATATTGCACACCATCCCGGTGAACGACGTCGCCACCGCCGCCGTCGTCTCCATGGCCGTGGTCGCGGCCCTCAACGCCCGGGCGCGCACCGGCGAGGGCCAGGAGATCATCACGAGCCTGATGGCCCAGAGCCTGACCTTCCAGCTCGCCGAGGTGGTGGCCTACGAAGGCCGCCCGCCCAACGACCTGGGCGGGCGCGACTGCCTGGGTCCCCGCGCCCTCCACCGGTTCTACGCCTGCGCCGACGGCTGGTTGGCCCTGGTCTGCGACAGCCTGGAGGACGCGCAGGCCCTGGGACGGGCGCTGGCCGTCGAGATCGGCCCCGAGCCTCTGACAGCGCCCCGCGACGGCGCCCTGGCGCAGGCGATCGCAGAGGCGCTCCTGGCCCGTCCCCGCGACGAGGCGATCCGGGTCCTGCTGGCCGCCGGAGTCGCCGTGGCTCCGGCCCTGCGCGCCGCCGATGCGCTGGAGAGCGACTGGCTCTGGGAAAACCGCGTGCTGGAGCGGTGGACGCATCCCAGGCTCGGCGATTTCATCGGCGTGCGCGCCTACGCCGACTTCGCGCGCACGCCGGCTGGTTTCCGGCACCCGACGCCGGACCTGGGTGAGCACTCCACCGCACTCCTGGCGGAATTCGGGATCGCGCCGGAGCGGATCGCCGAGTTGCTGGCTACCGGCTCGGTCTTCGAGCCGGCCCACGTGACTGCGCGCCTGGCCAAGTCCGCCCGCACCGGCAACGACAACGCCGCCTTGTCCGTGTCCTGAGGGGGCGGCGCGATGTCACTGGAGGGGTGAGCCGAGGCGGCCTATACCCACCCCATGATCGGGAAACTGAACCACGTCGGCGTCGCCACGCCGTCCATCGAGGCCTCGGTGCGGATGTACGCCGAAATGCTCGGCGCCACCGACTTCAGCGAGACCTTCGCCATGCCGGAGCAGGGCGTCTGGGTCTGCTTCGTCAACCTGCCGAACAGCCAGATCGAACTGATCGAACCCTATGGCGACGCCTCGCCGATCACGGCCTTCCT